>CXWJ01001316.1_pt1 | contig 47633 bp, 37 predicted proteins | sample 590841 | NCBI WGS metagenome assembly CXWJ01 (sample SAMEA3498367, study PRJEB10139) | wastewater metagenome | biome: wastewater treatment plant; material: activated sludge | place: Austria | collected 2015-01-21 | reverse complement strand
ATCCGTCGAAATTCTGAAAGGCGCGTCGGCAGCAGCCATTTATGGCTCGCGCGCAGCGGGCGGCGTCGTCGTCATCACGACCAAAAAAGGCAAGTCCGGCGAAACCCGTGTCAACTTTTCGCAGACCATCGGATTCAGCCAGCCCATCAGCAAGTTGGGTATGCGCGAGTGGAACGCTGTAAAGATTGATACCTTATTCGGCTCTGCCGACCGGGATTTGTTCGAGCAAAATGGTCTGACAGACTACGAAGCGGAATTATACGACAATCGCCCTTTGTCCAGCACTACCCGCGTGGATGTGTCGGGCGGCAGTGAAAAAACAAACTTTTTCATCGGCGGCACTTACAAAAACGACGGCGGCCTGGTGGACAATACCGGGTACGAAAAAATTGCGGGCCGAATCAATATCGGCCACCGTTTCAACGATTGGCTCGACATTTTTGTGACCAATAATTACGTCAACTCGACTGCCGACAGGGGGTTTTTCAACAACTCGAACAACAACACGACCGTCGGCTACGCACAAGCGTTCACCCGCCCCTGGCTCGATCTCTTCCCCACTACACCCGGCGGCGACTATCCCGCCAATCCGTCGGCAGGCTCGAACATCATGGAAACCGTCGCACTCGTCACCAACCGCGAAAACATCAATCGCTATATCGGCGGCGTGACGACCAACGTGCGCCTTTGGCACAACGAACGCAACGAACTCAAAGCTGTGGTAAGGGGCGGCGTCGACCAGTTCACCTTGCGTACCACCAGCATTTTCCCGCAAAATCTTTCGTATTATAGGGACCCGGGCACACTCGGCGGCGTTGCCATCAGCGGCACCACTGTGAACACCAACTCCCTGCTGTGGGGCTTTCTCGTTTACACATTCAACACGCCGGACAACCTGATCTTCCGCACTCAATTGGGCGCTACAGGTGAAAACTTCGACCAGAATACGGTGATTACCACTTCCACCGGTTTGAACGGCTCGCAAACAAACCTCGACCAGGCCAGCAACGTGTCGGTCTTCCAACGCCGTATCCCGCAGAAAGACAGAGGCTTCTTTGCGCAACAGGAAGTCAACTGGAACGACCGCGTGGTGGCAACCGTGGGCATACGCGCAGACAAATCCACCAACAACGGCGATGCCAACAAACTGTACTACTATCCCAAAGCAAACGTCGCCGTGAATCTTCATGAATTCGACAATATTTTCAGCCGGGATGGAATTATCAGCCAGGCCAAACTCCGCGTCGCTTATGGAGAAGCGGGGCGCACGCCCAAATTTGAAGACCGTTTCACGCCATTGAACGGCACTTTCATCGGCAATTCCAGCGGCTTGTTCACCGACCCGCAGCGCGGCAATCCCAATATTGGCCCCGAGCGTCAGAAAGAACTCGAATTCGGCACCGACCTCGGCTTTTTCAAAAACCGCCTTGTGCTCGATGTCACTTATTACATCAAGGAAATCGACGACCTGCTGCTGCGCGCCGAGATCCCACAATCCACAGGCTATGTGCGCGAAGTGGTCAACGCAGGCGCTTTGCGCAACAACGGCATCGAAATCGGCCTCGACGCTACGCCGGTACGCGGCGATCTCACCTGGAACACAGGCGTGAGTTTTTGGAAAAACACCTCCGAAGTGACCCGCCTCGATGTGCCCGCCTTCAATATTGGCGGCTTTGCGGCGGCACTTGGTCAGTATCGTATCGAAGAAGGTAAAAGCCCTACCCAAATCGTAGGCACTTTCGATGAAGACTGCACCGACTGCGACCCGGACGGCGACGGTTTCAAAGTGTACGGCAATGCCGAGCCGGATTTCAACATGTCGTTCACCAACAGCCTTTTCTGGAGAAACTGGGAACTCAACTTCCTCTTCCACTGGAGACAAGGCGGCGATCAAATCAACCTGACCACCCTGCTGTTCGACTTCGGCGGCCTCACCTGGGATTACGACGATCTCACACTTGACCCGAATGGTCAGGTACCCAACGGCGATTACCGTGTCGGCAGTTATCTTGCCGGCAACACCGGACCTTTTGTCGAAAACGGAGGTTTTGTCCGGCTGCGCGAAGCAGGTCTGTATTACACCATCCCGCGCAGTGTTTTCAAAGATAAATGCAGCCTGCGCCTGGGTGTGAGCGGCCGCAACATTCTCAACTTCTTCGACTACAACAGTTACGACCCCGAATCGTCGAACTTTGGCAACAACGTGTTGGTCAATACCGTCGAAGTAACGCCGTTCCCCAGCGCCAAACGCTGGAATTTCCACCTGACGGCGAATTTCTGATGCCCCGGAAATTTGACAACTTTTAAAAAGTCGTCAAATTTGGAGTGACGTATGTTCAACACTTTTTTAAAAACATTTTTTGAAGCAACATATTGAATTGCAAACACTTGCTTTAAAATTTCAAAAATTTGAACAATGAAAAAATTTGTTATAAAACCATTCTTCGGGGCGCTGCTCACGGGAATTTTCCTCAGTTTTTCGGCTTGCGAATTAGACGACATTTCCAACCCCAATGCGCCCGACCAGAGCGCATTGGAAAATGGCGGGGCCACACTCAATGACCTTCGCCTTCTCACCACCGGTGTCGAATCCAACTTACGGGTTGATATGGAATACCACTTCTGGACGACGAGCATCGTAGGCCGCGACTACTGGGATTTGCGCAATGTGGATCCGCGTTTCACCAGCGAGTTGCTTGGCTCTATGGGCACTCAACTCGACAACAACGGCTTTTTGACAACCCGATCCTACTCGGCCCGCTACCGCGCCGCACGTTCGGCCTGGTTGGTGATACATGCGACGGAGAACACTACGGCCTCGCTTACATCTGAGCAGCGAAACGGCTTAATCGGCCATGCGCGCACGTTGTTGGGTTATTCGCTTCTGTTAGAATTGAATCGCCAATACCAAAACGGTATCCGCACGGATGTAGAAGACCCGGACAATACCGGCGGATTTGAGAATTACGAAGTAGCGCTGCGCTCTATCCGCGCCATACTTGACCAGGCCCATGATGAGTTATCCAATGCCGGTACGAGTCTTCTTGTCAGATCAACTTTGGTTCAAGATGAAGACGTTGTGACATATCCGGATATGACGACCGACAATGGCCTGGCTCGATACAAAGCGTTCAACCGCGCATTATCTGCCCGGGTCGAAATGTACAAAGCAGCGCCTACCTCTCCTGCCGACATGCGCGCGTTGTTGCAGGAAACCTGGATGGATCCTGACGGCGACATGAACGACGGCGTTTATTACGTATTTGGAGCAGGCGGCAACAACATTCTCAACCCGCTTTATGTCGTGCCACAGCAAGGCGCTTATGTCGCGCACCCTCAGTTTGTGGCCGATGCCGAAACGGGCGACACTCGTTTTAGCAGCAAAACCACGCAACTTGCCGCGCCGTTTATGGCCGACGGTCTTCAGGGCGACGTGCAGGCTACGTTGATGGCCTCCAATACTTCGCCGTTCCCCATCATCCGCAATGAAGAACTCGTGCTGATGTGGGCAGAAGCCAATATCGGCTCCGACAACAACGCTGCCGTGACTGCTATCAACAAGGTGCGTGCCGCCGCCGGCTTAGGCGATTATACAGGCCCTACCGACGACGCTTCGCTCATCAACCAACTCCTGCACGAGCGCCGTTACTCACTCTTTGGGGAAGGACACCGCTGGATTGATATGCGGCGTTTCGGCCGGATCGATGAAATCCCGACGGACCGCCCCGGCGACGTGGTGCACGTACAGTTTCCGCGCCCGGTATTGGAGCAGTAATTTGTTGATTTACAATAAAAAAGCGGACGGCAGGGTTGAATCCCCCGCCGCCCGCTTTTTTTGTTGAAACCTAAAGTCAAACCCGCACAGTGTACGGTTTTTCGGCTTGGTTCACGCCCCACAATCCGACTTTGTACTTTCCTTGTTCTGCCATTTTTGTCAACGCACCCTGTACCGTATCCTTATCTTCCGGGTAGGTGACGCCATACCACTGGCTATCGCTGTTGAGCACTTTTACGCGCACTTTATCCGACTTAATGAGGGTGTTCACCACTTTGGGGATGTAAAATTCGGCCGTCAGGTTGTCTTTATTGGCGACAACGAAATCGCGGAACTGGGTCTCGATTTCGTCTAAAATTGTCGGGTGAAACCCCCAAAAATTCATGGAAACCGGCGTATCGTCGGAGAGAAAATGTCGCTTGCCCGATTCGTCGGTAAAATGGATGCCGTCGGCCTGGCGCTCAATTTTATGGCGTTCCACCACGTCGGTCAGGAAACCTTCCGCATTCACGGAACATACGCCGCGCGAGACAGTACCGTTTTCGGAAAGTGTGTTGCCGATGCGATAGGCGACCATGCTGTATTGCTCCGGCGCACAATCATGCCGGAGGAATTTGCCAATAGTCATGAAGGCATCTGCGCCGTAGAAATCGTCGGCATTGATGGCGACAAAGGGTTCTGTCAGGTATTCACGGGCTGAAAAGATGGCGTGTCCGGTGCCCCAGGGTTTTTTACGGGCGGGTTTTTCACCGAGCCATTCGAGACCGGTCGTCATTTCCTGGAAGGCGTACTCCGTGTGGATCCGCGATTCTACCTTCCGGCCGACGATTTCACGGAAAGCCGCTTCGATGTCGCGGCGGATGACGAACACGACTTTGCCGAAACCGGCTTTGATTGCATCGTGTACCGAGTATTCCAAAATGGTTTCGCCGCCCGGCCCCATGCCGTCGGCCTGTTTCAATCCGCCGTAGCGGCTGCCGATACCTGCGGCCAAAATCAATAGTGTTGGTTTTTTCATCGATTGTCTTATTGTACAGACGTGATACTTTTTCATCAAGCATCACGTCCTGGTTTGCTGCGCAGCACTGCAAAGAGTGTTCCTGAAATAGTTGATAAAGGTTGATGAGGGTTGATGAAAGTTGATAAATCCGATCAACCTTCATCAACCCTCATCAACCTTCATCAACCTTTTTTATCGCTGTGTACGCACACGGGACAAAAATTATTTGGATGTTTGCGCAGATTAAAAATTTGCAGATGGATTTGCGGTTCGGGTAATCAGGTTGAATTTTTTTTATAAAAATAACCTGATTACCCGAACCGCAAATCCATTCTCCGCTCACTCAAAGTCGCAAAAGTATGCAGAATTCTACCGCTCGCAACCCTAACTACCTGTACCAAATCAGCATCATCGGCCTGCTGTTTTTTATTTTCGGGTTTGTCACATGGCTCAACGGTACGTTGATCCCTTTTCTCAAATTAGCTTGTGAACTGGACACTTTGCAGGCGTTGTTCGTCACCTTTGCGTTTTACATCAGTTATTTTTTCCTCGCCATTCCCTCCTCCCAAATCCTGAAACGAACGGGGTTTAAAAACGGCATGGCGCTCGGTTTGCTGGTTATGGCAATCGGCTGTCTTATCTTCATTCCGGCAGCCAATATGCGGGCGTTTCCATTGTTCCTGACAGGACTTTTCGTACAAGGCATGGGGCTTGCGCTGTTGCAAACAGCCTCCAACCCTTATATCAGCATCATCGGCCCCATCGAGAGCGCAGCGCAGCGCATCAGCATCATGGGGATATGCAACAAAGTAGCGGGAATCCTTAGTCCTCTGATTTTGAGCAGTATCGTATTGAAAAATGCCAGCGCCATTGAGACTCAGATCAACGAAGCCACCGATACAGCGGTGCGAACGGGTTTGCTCAACCAATTGGCCGGGCGCGTGGTGATGCCTTATATCGTCATGGCGATTGTGCTGGCCTTGTTGGCGATGATGATCCGCCGTTCGGCCTTGCCGGAAGTGGACACCAGCGCCGAAGAATCGGGCGACGGCACGGTTTCGAGCCTTGCCGCCGGCCGCACGAGCGTGTGGCAGTTTCCCCATTTGGTCATGGGTGCGCTGGCGATTTTTGTCTACGTCGGTGCGGAAGTAATGGCGGGTGACGTCATCGGAATTTATGGTAAGTCATTGGGTTTCAACCTCGACCAGACGAAGTATTTTACCACCTTCACGCTTGCCGCTATGTTGCTCGGCTACGTTTTGAGTATTATATTAATCCCAAAATATATTTCGCAGCAAAACTTCCTGAAATACTCGGCCATACTCGGCATCGCGCTCACGCTGCTGACCTATTTCACAACGGGTTCGACGGCAGTAACTTGTATTGCCCTGCTCGGTCTGGCCAACGCCGTGATGTGGCCTGCCATCTTCCCGCTGGCTATTACCAATTTGGGGAGGTTTACCCAAATCGGCTCTGCGATCCTGGTTATGGGCATCGCGGGCGGTGCGCTTATTCCGCAAATCTATGGTTTGCTCGATAAATCTGTCGGCCACCAATCGGCGTTTCTTTACTGTATGCTGCCATGCTACCTGTACATTTTGTACTATGCTGTTGCGGGGTACAAGCCGAGGTGAGTTAAGAGTAATTGAGAGTAATTGAGAGTAATTGAGAGTAATTTCGGTATTGTGAAGCCGGACCCGGTTTTACTTTTGCATTAGTATCCAAACGATGCAATGACCTTTTTTTTATGACACCTAATGACCCTCAATTACTCCTAATTACTTTAATTACCTTCAATTACTCTCCATGACACGCCGTATCCTCGAAACAGAACAAAAAGCATTGGAAATCAACCTCGACGAACGCATTTACGGCGCGTTCGCCGAAATCGGCGCCGGGCAGGAAGTAGCGCGGCACTTCTTCCAGGTGGGTGCGGCAGCCGGCACCATCGCCAAGTCGATGAGCGCCTACGACAAGACGGTGAGCGACGAAATCTACGGCACGGAAGACAAAGGCAAAGGCCGCTACGTGTGCGAGCCTCGGCTCTACCGGATGCTCGATCACGAGTACCAGCTCATGGAAGGCCGGCTGCGCGACGAGCGGCCAGAGCAAAATTTCTTCGCTTTCGCCGATACGGTAGCAGCCATCAATTTCCAAAAAACCATCAAAGGCGACGGCTGGCTCGGACTGCGTTTCCAACTGCAACCTGGCCCCAGCCCCAACGATCTCGTCCTGCACGTCCGCTTGCTCGACCAGGACAACCGCCTCCAGCAACAGGCCATCGGCATCCTCGGGGTGAATCTGATCTACGGCTGTTTTCGATTCCACTCCGACCCGGAGACGCTGCTCCAGTCGCTCATGGACAACCTGCGCGGCCGGGTAAAAATCGACATGGTACGGTTGCAAGGGCCTGATTTTCATCATGTTGACAACCGGCTGCTGTGTCTCTGGATCGTAAAAAACGGCCTGAGCGATGTCGCTATTTTCGGGCCGGACGGCAACAGCCTGCACGCGGGCGAATTCCTGTATAAAAAGTCTATCCTGATTGCCCGGGGCAGTTACCGCCCTCCTACGCTGGTACAGCAGGACATGATCCGCTGCGCCTACACGCAGTTCCGCGCCGAACCCGACGTGGACGCCGAAAAGACTTTTTTCCTCACCGAGATCACGCTCGACAACCTTCGCTCCGACGGCACGCTCGACGAGCGCGACTTCCTCGACCGCGCCGACATCCTCTGCGCCCTCGGCCAGACGGTGATTGTCTCCGATTGCCTGCAACACAAAAAACTGATCGCCTACTTCGCCGACTACAAAATCCCCCACATCGGCCTCGCGATGGGCGCCCGCAAACTCCGGAACATCCTGCAGGAAACCTGCGATGCCAACCCCGACAACCTGCTCGGCGCGTTCGGTGCGTTGTTTCCGCGCAACGTGCGGTTTTATGTTTATCCTGCGCTTGATAGTAGTGGCACGACTTTGAGTCGTGCCACCACTACGACCCAAAATCTCCCGATTCCCCAAGCCATTCATTTCCTCTACGACCATCTGCTGGAAAACCGCAACATCGTCGATATTCAGGGTTTTGACCCCGGAATCCTGGATATTTACCACAAAGAAGTGCTGAAAATGATTCAAACGGGCGAGCCGGGTTGGGAGGAAAAAGTGCCGGCGGAAGTGGCGCGGTTGGTGAAGGAGAAGGGGTTGTTTGGGTATGAAATAGTTCGTAAATCATGAAAAATTCCATTCTCGATAGTCCAATGCTTCGTCACGCCAAACCCTGGTGGCAGCCTTTCCTTTCTTTCTTTGTCACACTGTACGGCATACTTGTGCTGGGCTGGAACCTGCAACCCATCGTATTCCTCTTTTGGTGGGAGATCATCCTGATGGTTGGTGCGGCGTTGATCCGGATGTTGTTCGCTATGGACGGGCGGCCGTTTTTCAATAATTTTTTGCAAAAAATCATGCTGTTGGTCACCGGAGGCATCTTGTCCGGCGCGATGATCCTGCTGGCGGTCACGTTTTCTTTTAAAGCCTTCGAGGGCGGCTTGCAGTCGGAAGGATTTGACAAAATACCTGTCCAGACCAGGCTATTGACCGCCGGTTATGCGCTCGGACTGATCTTCCATTTTTTTGCCAACGGGCGCTACAAAACAGCCAGCCCCATGGGCGAACTGATGCGCACCCTGGTACACCTGCTCGTATTGTTGGCCATACTCATGGCGTTGACCATGCACCTCATTCCGGCATATCCGCAATTGAATCAGGCGAAATGGGTCGGTGTGGCGGTGGTTGTGATCAAGTTTGCAGTGGATTGGCTGTTTTCACGAATCGTCAAACCTACACAAGTGTCTTTATCGGAATAATCCGGGTACAACAGATGTGTCACTTTTTTTGCGGCTCAAACCAGTTCGTATCCGTCAGGTTGTAGATTTCCTGGATTTCGTGCAGGACTTTTTCAAAATCAATGTTCAGGTCTTTGAGCAGCCCGGTGCGCAGGTCAAAGACCCAGCCGTGTACCAGCGGATATCCCTCCGTAATATAGCGTTGTTGCACGACGGCGGTCTTGATGACATTGACGCATTGTTCCTGTACGTTGAGTTCCACCAACCGGTCGTAGCGGGCATGTTCGTCAGTAATGGCTTTCAACTCTTCCTTATGCAGGCGGTAGACGTCGCGGATATTGCGCAGCCAGGGGTTGAGGATGCCGAGGTCTTTGGGCTGCATGGCCGCTTTTACGCCGCCGCAATTGTAGTGTCCGCACACGACGATGTGTTTGACCCGCAGGTTGCGCACCGCGTAATTGATGACCGACATCACGTTCAGGTCGACACTCGCGACCACGTTGGCGACGTTGCGGTGGATAAAGACCTCGCCCGGCTGAGCGCCCATCAGTTCTTCGGCTGTCACACGGCTGTCGGAACAACCGATATAGAGGTATTCCGGACTTTGGTCGGTGGCGAGTTTTTTAAAAAAGTCTTTGTCGGATGCGGTTTTGGACGCGATCCACTGGCGGTTGTTTTCAAAAATTTGTTCGTAAGAAACCATAGTGAGGAAGTTGTTTTTTAGCAAAGACCAACAACGCGGGCCGGGTTTCATTGTTCAAATGAAAAAGCAATGGTCTTACTATTATCCGGTTTGTAAAAGTTATTTTTCAAATACATTGGTAAAAGGCAACTCCCGGGGATCGAAATTCGTTTGACCCCGTAATTTTGTACCTCATAACACATCACAATACGGCAATGTCATTAGAAGAAAAAATCAACAAAGACCTCGTTACGGCCATGAAAGCCAAGGACGATATCACCCTGCGCGGTATCCGCGCCATCAAAAGCGCCATCCAGTTGGCCAAAACGGACGGCAGCGGCCAGGCCATCGACGAAGCCCGCGAGGTGCAAATGCTCCAGAAATTGGTGAAAACCCGCCAGGAGTCGCTCGATATTTTTACCAAAAACAACCGCGAGGAACTTGCCCAAAAAGAACGCGAGGAAATTGATGTGATCAAACGTTACCTGCCGGCGATGCTCGAAGGCGCTGAACTGGAGGAAATTTTGAAAAAAATAGTTGCCGAAACGGGCGCCACATCGGCCAAAGACATGGGCAAGGTGATGGGTGCTGCGAACAAGCAGTTGGCGGGGAAGGCAGATGGAAGGGCGATTTCGGAAATTGTAAAGCGATTGCTCGCTTAGTTTTTATTTTTCTCAAAACCCTGTTGAATGAAACTGCAACTCCTGTTTTTCTGCTTTTTGCTCGCTGGCCCTGTGCTGTCGGCTCAGGATGAAGACGATATGTCGGCTGTATTTGCCGATACCAGTCACGGCGGCTGGCGGTACGTCATTTCAACCGATGGCCTGAAACTGCGCGCCAAGCCCGATCGCCAATCGAAGGTGTTGCAAACAGTGCTGTTCGGCGAAAAAGTGCAGGTGATTTCTCCCCAACATTTTGGACGCGATACCGTCGGCCAACTTGAATATTTCACCATTGAAGGGAAACCTTACCAAGTCCCCATCGACGGATATTGGGTAAAAGTGCGCTACAAACAGACAGTGGGATATATGTTCAGCGCATATTTGGGAAGAGAGATCAATGAAGTTCAGGAAGCAGACAAGTCTCTCAATCAGGAGTTTGTGTTGTTGTTCCCGTTCATCGACTGTTTCAGCAACATTTTTTATCACCCTGAATGGCACTGGTATGGCATTTATAAGCAGGAGGGCTCGACGTCCATGAAAAAAGTGAAAGTGTCGTTTTACAGCCTTCCGATGGGTTTGATTGGCGATGCGATTTCTACCAATGACAATCGAAATCTGCAATTCATTGTCGGCAGCCGCAATCCGTTTTCGGAAAAAACTATTCAAAACAAGATAGGTTACGAACGCAGCCTTTATAATTTGCCTTTGTTTACTTTCGATGGCACACCTAAAGACAGCGTATTACGGCGTTACAATTTGGCAGTTTCGGGGGACAAAACCGTTGACCAGGCAAATTATTGGGACAGCCAAAGACTGGTATTTCAAAAAAACGGCATCCGGCAGGGGATAAAGCCGCCGTCGCACGATGGAATTTGGTACCTTGTCTGGTGCGGCGACCTCGATGGCGACGGACAGGATGATTACATTATTCATTATGGTGAAAAATCGGGGAATACCATATTATATCTGAGTAAACCGGCCCCTAAAGGCCAACTTGTCAAACCGGTCGCTGTTTTTTATTCCGGTTATTGCTGTTAAAAAAGTATCTTGAGCCAATGATTTTAAGAGCCGAAAACATCATCAGAACCTACGGCAAACGCACCGTCGTCAAGGGCGTCTCCTTCGATGTCAGCCAGGGTGAAATCGTGGGGCTGCTCGGCCCCAACGGCGCCGGCAAAACCACATCGTTCTACATGGTCGTGGGTTTTATCCGCCCGACAGAAGGAAATGTGTATCTCGGTGACGAGGAAATTACCGATTTGCCCATGTACAAACGCGCCCAAAAAGGTATTGGCTACCTGCCGCAGGAGCCGAGCGTGTTCCGCAAACTCTCCGTTGAAGACAACATCAAAGCGGTGCTGGAAATGACCAAACTCAGCAAGAAAGAGCAGCACGACAAACTGGAATTGCTGCTCGATGAGTTCAACCTCAACCGGGTGCGCACCGGCCTCGGTGATACGCTCTCCGGCGGCGAGCGGCGGCGCACCGAAATCGCCCGCGCCTTAGCCTCCGACCCCAAATTCATCCTGCTCGACGAGCCCTTCGCAGGCATCGACCCGATCGCGGTGGAGGATATCCAATACATCGTGGCGAAGTTGAAAACCAAAAACATCGGCATCCTCATCACCGACCACAACGTGCAGGAAACCCTGAGCATCACCGACCGCGCCTACCTCATGTTCGAGGGCAGCATCCTTAAAGCGGGCACCGCCGAAGAACTCGCCGCCGACGAAATGGTGCGCAATGTCTACCTCGGTAAACACTTCGTGTTGAAGCGGAAGGTGATTGAGTTTTAAAGGTTAAACCTTACCCAATCCACCACCGCCACCTGTTGCGAGGGGTTGTTTTCATTTTTCAATACAAAATACAAGTCGTGGAATTTCCCGTCTGCCTGCATGGTCAGGAGCAGCGTTACTTCCATAATTTCCAGAGTGCCTGTTCCTTTTTCCGCCGGAATTTTGGCTTGGCCGACCAGCGGTCCTTTCGGAGAATCGAGCCTGAGTTCGATGCGCCCGCCGGCGAACTGGTAGCGTTTGTCGCCAAAACCGACGCCGACCGCGACGGAGTAAATCCCCTGCAAATCGGTGTGTTTGTAAACGAAAAAACTGTTGTGTTTCAAATCCTTGAGCACAACGGTGTCTCCGCCATAAGGCCGGTAATTTGTAATTCCTTTGGACAAACTGTCAGCCTGCTCGGCCTGCTGAAATGCCGGGCGCAGCGCGAGGGTTTCGCCTATTTCGAGGGGTGATTGGGAGCCGCTGCCCCGGTCTTTGTAAGTGGCCTTCAGAATGAATGTGCCGGGTTTCGGTTTTTTGTTTTTCTCCGCTGCAGGCGGTATATCGAGGGCGTAATTGCCCGTCACCGGAAATGTTTGCCTGGGTTTTGCGGAAACGCCGAGCGAAAGAATCCAGCGGATCATTTCGCCCGCGTCTTCCTCCGATACTTGCGGGTGTGCGCTCATCACCGTCTGGCCCCAGTTGCCCGCCCCGCCTTTGATGACTTTAGTCGAAAGGTCGCGCACGGCAAACTCGCTTTTGCGGTAACGTTCGGCAATGGCCTGGTATGCAGGGCCGTTGATCTGGCGGTCCACTGCGTGACAGGTTTTGCAGTCGGAACGATCGATGAGCGTTTTGCCTTTGGCGTATTCGGTTTGTTGTTTGGCCGATTGGTGCCCCTGTGCGATGGATGTGATGTCGAAACCTGTTTCTAAATAATCGATGGTCGTCACCACAGCATCGGGTGGAATGCCGCCGTTGGCGAGTGAGCCGTCTTCCAAATCTTCCACCACTAATTTATAGTTCAGCACATCTCCCGGTTGATAAAAACTGCGGTTTTTCCCGCCCAGATCCCAGCATACCAGCGGCGGCTCGTTGCCGACGTTGATTTTGCGTTTCATGGTTTTCGTTTCTCCGGATGGGTCGCTTACTGTCAGGGCAACCGTATACGTGCCGGGTTTTTCAAACATGTGCAAGATCGAATCCAAGACGGTCGACGGTTGACGATGGACGGTTGACGGTTTAGGGATTTTTGCCAGTTTTAACCGTCCACCGTCCATCGTCCATCGTTTACCGTCTCCAAAATCAATTTCATAATTCAACTTGTCGTTGTCGTAATCACCGGTTTTGGAGACGGAAAAAACGACCGCAAGCGGCGCGGCGCCTGCAATTTTATCGACCTCGAGGACAGGCAATGGAGGCCGGTTGCCGCGCACATAGTCGATGCGGCTGATGCGGGCATCGGGGTTGGAAGAAAACCATTGTGTGCCGTATTCGAGCACCCAGATCGAGCCGTTTTTGTCTACGAACATATCCATCGGGCGCGAAAGCCGGATGCTGTCGCCGAAAGGTTCCATGCGGCTGAAATTGCCGAGCGAATCGACGGTGACGGCCATCATCCAGTTGCGCATCCAGTCATAGGTGATGAGTTTGCCGTCGTAATAATCGGGAAACCGGGTTTCGGCGGGATATTGGTCGCAGTAGTAGGTAGGGCCGGCCATGGCATTGCGTCCGCCGTTGCTGACCAGCGGGAAATCGGGCGAGTTGCCGTACGGGTACCAGATAAATGCAGGCTGTGCGGGCGGCAGTTCGCGGCTCCCGGTGTTGTTCGGACTGTCGTTAATGGGGTGTTCGGGGTCATGATAAGGGCCTGGTTGCTTCGTAGTAAAATCGTAATCGCGGTAGGGTTTGTTGTTGCCCACGAAATACGGCCAGCCAAAAAAACCGGCGGTGCGGGCGCGGTTGACCTCGTCGTGGCCTGCCGGGCCGCGTGTGCTGTCGGGCTCGCCGGCGTCGGGGCCCACTTCGCCCCAAAAAAGCAGGTTGCGGCGCGCATCGATGGAGATACGAAAGGGATTGCGGCAACCCATGACGTAGATTTCGGGGCGGCCGCGCAACCCCACCCCCGACCCCTCCCCCGAAGGGAGGGGAGACGTAGAGAACTCCGTAGAGCGTTCCGCAGCATTGGTCGCAGAAGGCTCTACGCCTCCTCTCCCTGTGGGGGAGGAGGCGGGGGTGGGGCTGACATGCACATCCTTTTCCGTAAACAAATTCCCCGCCGGGCAGGTATATGTCGCATCGTCGTGGACCTTGATCCTCAATATTTTGCCGCGCAAATCCATGGTATTGGCCGACGATTTCTGGGCATCCCAGGCACTGCGGCCGGGGCGTTCGTCGCTGGGCGAATAACCTTCCGATGCGAAAGGGTTGGTGTTGTCGCCGGTGGAAAGGTAGAGATAACCGTCGGCGGCGTATCGGAGGCAACCGCCGGCATGACAACATTCTTCGCGTTGAACAGCGACTTTCAGAATAATCTTTTCGGAAGCACGGTCGAGGGAATCGCCCCGGAAAATGAAGCGGGACAGTTGGTTCACCGCTTCCGCACCGGGAGGCGAGTAGTAGAGATAAATCCAGTGGTTTTGCTCCCAATTAGGATCGATGGCCATGCCCATAAGCCCGTCTTCTTCTTCGGAGTGTACGGGCAGTTTGTAGACAACGTTGATCAGACCGGTGTTGGGATCCAATAATTTGATGGCGCCGCGCCGTTCGATGAGCAGGATTTTGCCACCTGGTAGCATACCGAACTGCATCGGTTCGGTAAGTTCGTCGGCCAGCACCGTTTTTGCGAAACGCGTGGGGTCGGGTTGTTCCGGTGTGCGGCAGGCGGTATAGTCAAGGCGTTTTTTTTTACCGATGGCGTATTGGATGCCGCCGAGCAGGTGCTGAAGGAAAACAGAATCGGCGTAACTTTCCTTGGTGTGGCCAAGCGCCGTGTAGAATGACCGCCCGCCGTCATATTCGTGGTACCAGGACATGGGGTGGCAGGTTTGGGGATTAGGGATTGGAGATTGGGGATTGGGGCTGCAATTCGTGCCGCCTTGATAAGAGGTTTCATCGATGCTGAGCAGCACATTCACTTTGGGGTTGAGGTCTTTGAAATTGTACCATTCGTCCAAGCGCGTCCAATCGTTGCCGGGTAAATGTTTGGTAGCCGGGTGGTCATGGTTCAGAATGTTCAACTTGGCGGTCTGCTGCTTCGGATGGTCGTTGAAATAAGCGCCCACGAGGTCGCCGAACCAGCCCCAGCCATATTCCGTATCGGTAGCGGAGTGGATGCCCATAAAACCGCCACCGGCCTGAATATAGCGTTCAAATTCAGCCTCTTGTACTGGCGTAAGCACATCGCCTGTCGTATTCAGGAACACCACCGCGTTGTACCGTTTCAGGTTTTTTTCGGTAAAATCCTCTGCGTCTTCGGATGAATCCATTGCGATGCCGTTGTCGGCGCAGAGTTTTCGCAGGGCAGTCACCGCCGTTGGAATACAGTCGTGGCGAAACCCTTCCGTTTTGGAAAAAACGAGAATACGGGCGGGGATGTCGTTTTTTTCGCAGGAAGAAAGGAACAGGGAAAAAAGGAGAAAGGAAAAGGGAAAAATAGATACCAATAGGTACCGGGGTATATTACGCATGACGGAATGTGTTTGAAAACCAAAGTTCGGCGAAAGGTAGAATTTGCCGCGAACTTTCCGCTTGCGCACATTATATTACTTGCCGTTTTTGGTTGGGGCTTCGAGTTCTTTTTGAACTTTGAGGACGTATTCGAGGGATACGCCTGCCAAGTTGGCTATCATTTCAGGCGATAATACTCCTGCGTGTAAACCACGCACGACGGTATCGTGTTGATGTTGTTCGATACCCTTTTCAATACCCTTTTCAATACCTTTTTCTATACCTTTTTCTATACCTTTTTCTATACCTTCGAGGTAAAGACCATCTTGCTCGATTTCATAATGGATTGGCATGTCAGAAATTTCTTTTTTGGTTGGAATTTCCAGTTTGCGCAGGCGTGACAGTACCTGCAGCTGCTGTTGATATTTTTTTAAACGCGGTACTCGTCCAACAAGTTTTAGCAAATGTTGCAAAATCTGTCGAATAACTTTCTCTGGTTGGTCAAGGCCAAAATCGCAAAGGATTGCTAACACTACTTCTTCCGGCGTGTCCGAATGCAAAAATACTTCTTTCGGAACACTTTTCAAATCTACCACTGTAAATTCAAGTCTCAAGCCTTCCACCACCAGAATGTTTTGCAGGATTTTCTTTGCCGGCTCATTGCCGACATAGATGACGATTTGTTTAAGTGGGATGCTGTATTTCTGAAAAAACAGTGCATAATAGACCAACTGCCGCGCCCGCATATCTTCGTCGGTGGATTGGATTTCCCAATGCAGCCCAAAGTCGAGCCAGGGTTGACCTTCATGAACGACCTTTTTGAGGTTATCCATTTCCCGTTCAAGGGTGACCTGGATTTTATCTTTTATATCTTCAAGTTTGGGCAATTCAAACCCCAACAACTTACTGCACAAGTAGGGCAATAGCGGTTCGAAGTTTTCCCTAAAGACACGGTCGTAATCGTTTGGCATGCGATGAAGCGTTTGCTTTTGGCAAAAATATGGAAAAATACAAAAAATGGAAAATTTATTTATCGCAACAACGCCACATCCCCTTTCCGCACTTCCCTCCTACCGTCGAAATATTCGAGTTCAAGGTACCACACCAGCACATCGGAAGGAAACGACTCGCCGTTCGACCGGTTGCCGTCCCAACTGAAATCCGGGTCGTTGGGCGGAAAATTGATGCCTTCATAAATAATTTCTCCCCAGCGGCTCACTACGCGCCAGGTTCGTATCAGGCGTACACAAGGGTCGGTTTTGGGGTAAAACAGGTCGTTCACGCCGTCGCCGTTGGGCGTGAAAGCATTGGGGATGATGACCACGCAGGCGGTATCGACGGTTACCAGCATTGAATCCTGCGCCGGGCAGCCGTTGGCGTCGGCGACCGTGAGGGTGTAGAGCGTCGTTTCGAGCGGTGCGGCCTCCGGGTCGGGGCAGTTCGTACAACTCAAACCATCGATAGGCGACCAAGTAAACGAAAACGCTCCTGTGCCGGCGGTTTCGGCCTTTAAAATCATCGTTGCGCCGACTTGCAAGGTCGTGTCGGGCGGTAGCGTTACCGACGAGGCAGGCCAGGCTGTGACGTTGACAATAACGACGGAATCGCAGGCGCCGCCCACGCCAGGGAGCAGGAAAGTGGCTGTTGTATCCGCAGGAAGCAGTGAACCATTGAAGTTGTACGACTGCCCCACGCACACCGTCACATCCAGTTCGGACATGGGCGCATCGAGACCCAACACATTCACCATCAACAAGGTATCGCAGCCAAGGCCGTCAGCAGGAAAGAAAAATTGCGCGGTCGTGTCCGCCGGCAACGAGACGCCGAACAGGTCAATTATCTGGCCGAAACACACGCTCGTGTCGAGTTGAAAAAACAAAGTGTCACTGATTTGAAACGTCAGGGTATCCACCGAAATGCAGCCGTTGTCGGTTTGGGCTACCACGACCCAGGAGTTGGTTGAGGCAGGCGCAGCGGTTATTTTCGCACAGGTATCGCAGGAAATATAATGGCCGGGCGACCACAGCCAGCGAGAGAAAAAGTCGGGGCGCTGGAACGAAGCCGTGAGGTCGTCGCAACCCTGGCGGTCGTCGCCGAGGTCGAGCACGGTAGCCGGGGCAATGCTGACGGTGACGGTGTCGCTTTGATGGTTGCCGCAGGCGTCCCACACGTCCACCCAGTATTGGCCGGGCAGGAGGGTAGTGAGCACCGAATCGGGCGCGCCGTCCTGCCAGCGGTAGCGGCTGAACCCGCTGCCCGCGTTGAAGGTGAACACCCCGTTGTCGCACACCGTGCGGTCAGGGCCGAGGTCGAGAGTATTGCTGAAGGGTTCTGTGACGACGATGTGCAAAGTGTCGGCCACGATGCCGCATTCGGTGTAGGCTGTTACGACAAGATTTCCCTTACCGGGTGCGTCGAATTTTACCCAGCTATTGATAAAGTCGTGGCTCAGCGTTCCTGCAAGCCCTTCCATCTTCCAGGTTACAGAGTCGGTCGAAAAACAACCTGATTTGTCAGCGATGTATGAGTAGAGACTGTCCAAAACGCAGATGGTGTCCGGGGCATTGGGACAGATGGTGACAGCTGGTTGGGCAAACAGGCTTTGCACCACGTTCACCAAGCCGCCATCTGTGCCCTGTGTGCCGGTAAGAGAAAGGCCGTTTTTCTGAAACAGGCAGTTGGGAGCGGGCAGGTCGGGGTGGTGGATCACGTGTAAAGCAGGGATGGAGGTGTTAGGCCAGTTGTTTTCATTTGCGATATAAATTTTGCCATTGGGCGCCAGTTGCATTGCACCCAAAAAAGGTCCGGCGGAGGAGATTGCCTCCTGCGTTGCCAAAATTATGCGCGAGTTATTGATCTCGTCCTCATCTCCCGCCTTCAAATCATATTGATACAGTTGAGATTGAAAAGACGGGTAAGTTTTATACGCTGATACATATAAATATTGTCCGTTGGGAGAAAATTCAAAACCTGCAGGAGTGTATGCAGAAGGAACCAATAAGTAAACCGGAGGGAAAGTCACACTACCTGATAGGGCATCAAAATCATAAATTTGAAAAACCGAGACGTGTCCGGACACTGCTATTCGCCGGCCATCCGGCGAAATTTTCATTTGCTTGACCTGGCTGATGGAAGAGGCTGCCGGGCTGACGACCGGATTTGGGTTGAGGCCGTTTTGATCGATTTTATAGGCAATAAATTTTGAGACATTCCCTATCTCTATACAAATCAGCCAGTATCCGTCAAAAGAGCAGGATTTGATGGCAGTCATTCTCATGCTCAGGGAAATGCTGTCGGGTATCAGTACGATCTCTTTTTCACCCGGGGCAACGCCACCCAAACCATAGTCCAATTGCATTTTGACCCTCGAATAACGAAGCCCGTCTACCTTAGTGGTGAACAGGTAAAAATTCCCGGGGACTCCTGGATGCGGGATGCTCATCTGTTCGCCGCCAATCAGCGAGGGGCCTGCAAACATTTCGCCGTTATACATCGGCTGGTGAAGCCGGTTGTAAACGCGGGTATAGTCGGTATAAAACAATAAATTGCCGGACGCATCACACACAGTCGCTGTGGAAAAATCCCAATTGACCGATTGCCCGTCCGTCAGCACCGTCGGCGGCTCGGTGCTGAAATCGAGTCCCGTTTTCAGACCGAAGTACCAGATATTCGCCTGCCCCGGCTTACACACATCTTCCGGGCAGTTGCAATCGGTGTCAAGGCAATCGAACAGTCCATCGCCGTCGTCATCGAGGTTGTTGTTGCAGATTTCAAGCATAATTGCGGGTGTGTCGCATACAAAACTGCAACGCAGCGAATCATACAATATTAAAGGTTCGGCAATTGCCTGGCCGGTTAGTAACACCGGGGTCTGCGAAAGTGTCGGTACGTACGGGCTAACAGGGATGCCGGTAGAGTTGTTGCTCAGGTTGATGGGTATTGCCGAACATTCACCTGTGTGCCCCGCTTCGTCTGTTTTGGTCAGTACCAATCTGAAGTCATTGATGGTCGTCCCGGAAATGGCGTATCCGCCGGGTACACGGACAACTCCGTTAAACTGAATATCAGCTGAATCAACATCGAATCCGCTTGCTTTCAACACCTCACCTTCTTCATCTAAATTGGCAAAAAATGTTTGATCAGGCACCGCCCAGCCGCTGAGCGTTCCTACGGCAAAGTATCCTCCGAAGTTCCCACGCGCAACGGAGCGAATACAAAGAGTAGCAGCGGATGTTTCATACTGTTTGGCCCAGACAACGTCGCCTTCAGGGGTTATTTTTATCAAAACAGGTTTATTTTGAGGGCAAGATGAGCCAGGGCCTGAACCACTTACCAGTAAATAGTGGCCGTCCGCTGTGGGTAAAATTTCTGAATATGGAGCGCCGGTATAGATAGTTTTACACCAAATCAGGTTACCCGCGTTATCCAGTAAACACACATTGCCGTTACCATTCTTACCCACACTCAAAAAATCTCCGTTCGCCAGCTGTACGATCTTTGTTACAATGGTTGCCGTGCTATAAATTTTCGCCCATTGTTGATTTCCGGAACCGTCAATTTTCAAAAAATAGGCGCCCGCCTGCAAGTTGCCGGCAGTGCCCGGAGGTTTCATATAGCCACCTATAATATATCCGCCATCCGTTGTACGTGAAATACAATGCAAAGACCATTCATTTGATGCCGTTTGCGGCAGCGTTTTTCGCCATTCCAAATCACCGGAAGCATTGAGTTTAATAATGCTCGATTCCGTAGGTGAGGTAAGCGACCAGGCATTCGTCAACACGATCACTCCATTATCTTCAGTAGCCACAAAATCGATAATTTCCTCTGTATCAGCAATCAATCTTTTCGCCCAGATAACAGTACCCAGCGTGTTTAATTTAATGACATAATTAAATTCGTGTAACAGGCTGGTTATAAAAAAATTTCCATCCGGACTGCTCCGGATTCCAGCCCAAAAAGTCCAGGGACTTTGCAAATCGTATGTTTTAATGTAGTTGTATCCATAACAAGTATCTTTAGGTGGTACTGTGATCAGAATATTTGTGGACTTTGAACAAAAATCATCTGCAGCCACCAGCCGGATTTCAAAATCGCCCGGGTCAGTAAACAGGAATGAATCCAGCACCGCCCCATGACTCACCCCGTTCACAAACCATTCGAATTGACCGGCATTCTGACTGTTGTTGGTGATAAAAATCGTCTGCCCCTCTTCGGGCGTCAGGTCGCTCAGGGTAAAACCGGCGACAACCGGACACAACACCTGCACCGTCACCTGCGCCGAATCCGCCTCGCACAACTGCCCGTCGAGCGGCTGCGCTACGAGTTGCACCGTAAAAACCCCCGCCGAATCGAACAGGTACGCCGCATTCTGCTGGCTGCCGAACGGAACGCCGTTCAAAGTCCAGGAAAAGTTGACGGCGTTCTGGCTGTTGTTGTCGAAAAAGATCGTTTGCCCTGCGTTAATCGTCGTGTCGCCGGGACTGAAAGCCGCCACTGTCGGCAGCGGACAGGGCGGCAGGCAACCTTTTGATTCGAGCAGGCTTTTGCGCGTACCGGTGAGGAAAAAATTCATGCGGTCGGCCTGCCCCGGTGTAAAGTCGTGTTTGCAGTCGAGGTGGCCGTAATCCATGTGGTTCCAGGTCATGTCAGGCTGGTCGGTCGCAAAGCCCGACTGCGCGTCGGTGGAGCAGGTGTTCACCGGCTGGTCGCAAGGCACGGCGGCGGTACTCTGGTCGGGCGGCGTGTCGCACACCTTGTCGCCATCGAGCAGGCAATCGTTGTTCGAACAGCCGCCCTCGAAGGTGTGGTACAGGCCGAAATAATGGCCCATTTCGTGCGCCAACACGCTCACATTGCTCGCCGAATTGAGATAAGTTGCCTCGATTACGATGCCGTCGAGGTTGCTGCCGTGGTAAGAAGGATGATAAGCGTAGGCCACCAAACCGCAGCCGTAGGTGGTCGAGCAGATGTCGCGCACCACCCAGATATTGATGTATTCCTCTGGTTTCCAGCGGTTGATGTTTTTCATCGCCCCCTGCTGGGTCTCGGCGGTAAATACCGTCAGCGCATTCTCGTCGCGGGTGATGCCGTTGGTCGGCTGGCCGTCGGGCGTGCGCCGGGCGAGGCAGAACCGGATGCCCGCATCCGCGCCACTGCCCTGGTCGTAGTAGCCCTGGTTGGCGTAGGCCTGGTTGAGCCACGAGATGGCCTGCTGCACGGCAGCGTCGGAAATATTCTCCGGGCCGTTGTCGTGGATGATGTGAACGACGACCGGAATGGTGTGTACCTGGCTGCCGCGACCTGCGGTCTGACTTTGGCGACCGAGGAAAAAATTATACGCTTCCTGTTCGAGTGCCTCGTGTTTTTTGAAGATGACAGGGTCTTGCAGCGCCTGCCGGTGCAAAAAATCGGTTCCGCAGGGAAAGTCGTTTTGGGCATTAGCAGCGCACGCGAGCAAAAGGCTGAAAAGAAAAGGCAGGGTAGTTGTTCGTTTTTTCATCCGGGAAAATTTCGTCGGGTAAAACAAACAATATTTTTCCCAAAAACCGCACCCTGCCGGCTTAATTGCCATCATTTGTCAAAACAGAGGTTGTTCGGATACTGTGCCGGAGCAGATGGGCTATCGGGAATACTTCAAATAGGATGCAGCCGCCGGGCCGGTATTGAAGAGCAGGTCGAGCATGGAAACGAAGTGGTTGAAGGGGCCAAAAAGTTGGGGATATTCCGGGTAGTTGGAGTAGTCCATCCACAGCACATCTACCTCGTTTTGCCGGAATATATCTTCCTCCAGATAATCCTGAGCAGCGGGTCCGCTGATATAATGCGTAGCCTGCAGGTCTTTGCAGATATGAAGCAGTTTTTCACTTTTATCTCCGCGCAGGTCGAACTCCGATGACCAGTGAAAACGGGTATCGATGCCCAGCATACCAGTAATGGCTTTCAGAAAGCGGTAGTTGATCTGGCTGAGGTGCGTTTCGGTTGCCGATTGGTACAGCGCTTCGAACAGAGGGCCGTATTCAGGGAAGAACGGCGCTTTCCGGTAATTTTGAACAATGGATTGCCAGTGATCGAGGCGCCAGTCCTGATCGGCAACCTCCGTTTCATTGATCTTCTGAAAGTATTTTCCTTTAACCTTCACCGGGATGCTCAGCCATTGCAATCCGTTTGGCGTCTTGATCTGGTTGCGGTTGCGCCAGTCCCTTTTGGTGTACTGCATGTCGTCGTACAGGACAAAAACATCGGCCCGCCGGATGGCATCGAAATAGCCTTTCCACGGGATGTAGTTGGATTGAGAAATAAAAACCTTCATTTCTAAGGGTAGGACTGCGATTTTACATGGTTGGTTTGTCCGGCATCATTTGGAGTCAATTTCCCGGACAACCTTGCAGGGGCTGCCATAAGCGACCACGCCGGGAGGGATAGAGCGCGTCACCACGCTGCCGGCTCCGATGAAGGAGCCCGCCCCGATTTCGATCCCGTCGAGCACGACTGCGCCGATCCCGATAGTGACCTGGTTGCCGATCCGCACTTTCCCCCCGATATTGGCTCCCGGATTGATGCTCGCGAAATCGCCGATACTACCGTGGTGACCGATGTTCACACCGCGGCGGATGTTGACGCCGAAGCCGATAGTTGTGTGGGAAGAGATGATTGAAAGGGGTTCCATAATCAGACCGCCGCCGGTTGTGGCTGTTCTGGAGACAAAACAGGTCGGATGGATCAGGTCCGGATAATGTTCCCGCTGAAGGCCGGCGCAATGTTGAAACTCTTCAAAGACTTTTTGTTTGGATGCCGGCTGCACCACGGAAAACGCTGCCTTTTCTCCGCCCCTTATCACCCAGTCGGTTTTCCGGACGGACTCAAAAAGCACCCCCGGAATATCGATACGGCTGCGCCCTTTTTCCACTTCCATGTTTTCGATGATACGAAACCGTGGGGCATAACCACAATCGAGGGCGATCTCGGCCAGAATGGGAATCATTTCTTCGCAATAAGCCAGAATAACAAGTTCCGGGAACATAGATTATTGGTTTACCACTAACTTTTGCCTGTTATAAAATCCCATTTCACCGAGTTGTTCAGACCGCATCGGGCTTTGTTCATGGATTTCCATCAGTTGGTGTACCCGGCGCACCAGATCGATATTGGTGGCGAGGCGGGTTCGATCCTGATCCCACCAAATGTTATCTTCTATACCGATGCGCACACCCAGGCCCATGCTGATCGCCATCGCTGCAACCTGTAGCTGACTGCTTCCTATCCCCGCAAAGGCTAGATGGTGATTGGATGGGACTTCCATTAAGGCTAACCCCATTTGCAATGGTGTGGCCTGCAACCCGGCGATATTGCCGAATAGTACGTTCCAGTAACAGGGTTCCTTGATCAAATTTTTGCTGATCAGGTATTTCCCGTAATTGATCATACCCAGATCAAAACATTCCAACTCCGGATTGACGCCATATTCCATCATTTTCATCGCCAGTCTGGCGATAATATCCGGGGGATTGACAGAGGCTTCCTTTGCAAAATTCAGTGAACTCAGGGTCAGCGAGGCCATGTCGGGCCGCAACTCGATCAGGGCAGACCGCTTTTCAAATTCAGGAAAGGTCCGGCCCGAAGTGCTGCCGCAAATCAGCAGATCGGGGCAGTACAGGCGCACCCCTTCAAAAATTCGTGCGTAGATATCCTTTTTCCAGGTAGGCACTCCGGTTTCGTCCCGGGCGTGCAGATGAGCAATAGTGATCCCCAATTCATACGCTTCGTGCACCTGTTCGATGATCTCTGCGGGAGATTCCGGAACATACGGGGTTATGGCCTTGGTAGGCACCATTCCGGTAGGGCAAAAATTGATAATGATAGCCACGATATTATGAGTTGGTATGGTTAGATAAGTTGTTGTTCGATGTAAGGCTTTTTTTGCTCCGCCACGGCTTCAAATCGGGAAAAAACGACACCGAGGAATCCCACTGCGATCAGTAAAAAACCATTGGTCAAAAGGATGGCAAGTCCGAGGAATAGCCAGCCCGGAACATCTTTTCGAAACAGGTGCCAGATCGACAAGCCAAGGAGCGATACCATGCTCAGTATAAAAAGTGCGATGCCGCTCCAGGCGACGAATTTAAAGATGGGCCTTGAATTGTTCACCAGCAGACGACTGAAGAGCCGTATCAACTTGAACAGTGAATAACCGCTTTCGCCTTCCTGGCGGGGACTGTGGCTGACGGGCGCTCCAACGACGTCGTTCGTCACGTAAAAAATAAGGGACGATAACAGCGGCCGGGGCGTGGATGCGATACTCAGCATCTTTTGAACAATACTGTGGCGGATCAGGCAGAAAGTGGAGATGCGCAGACCCCGGGGTTTTCCCGAAAGCACCCGGTCGAAATAAGACTTGATGCTACTGAACAGATTTCTGCTCCACGAATGTTGCTTCAAAAGAAATTGACCGATTACGACGTCGTGTTCCTGTAAGCGGATGAGCGCGGGAATGTCTTCCGGCGCGTGTTGCAGATCATCGTCCATCGTAATGATATAATCCCCTCTGGCATGAGCCATTCCACATAAGATGGCGGAGTGCTGTCCATAATTTCGGCTCAGGCGGACGGCGCTGATGTTTGGTCCTTTCCGGGTCAGCGACTCAACCATTGGCCAGGTTTCGGGGTTGGGCGACCTGTCGTCTACGAAGATGATTTCATAGGACTGTCTGATATGGGAAGCGAAGGTTTGCTCTATCCGTTGATGCAATTGTCCAAGCACCCGGGTGGTGTTGTACACCGGAATGACAATAGAATAAGATATAGAAGCAGCTTTTCCCATTATTGAACAGTTGTTGGATGCCGGTGTCGGCGGGAGCGAAATCTTAGGGTAAGCCAACGCCCTGCCTGTGCAGCATAGTAAACAAATAAACCAAAAATGAGGGGCTCAGCAGGAAATTTAAACCGGTTGGCATCGACAGCAGTGACAAAAGCAAAATTGATCCCCCAAAAAGAAAAAACGATAAAAAACGAAGCCAGCAGTGTAAAATCAAAATTCCAGCCGCGCCGGATGCCATTTACAATAAAATAGAAAAAAGCAAAAAACACAAACAGGGAAATACCCACAAAAACAAGCCCATAGATTTTGAAAAAGATACCGGGCAGTATATTCAGGTTAATTTTACCAAATTCGGAAGGCAGCAAGCCGCTTTCAGAAACCTTGAAACTGTATAGTAAGGAAATAAACCGGAATCTCAGGACAAAAGCCTGATTTTGCCCTGAAATTTCCTGATAAAAGCCGGACAGCTTTTGGGATAGTTCATATTCCCCGGCTGAAGCCGGCAGATCATAGTGCCGGCGCAGATCAGGGCGGGCCGTCAGATAAATGTTATATCCTCCGTAAAAATCGACGGAGATACCCAATTTATCCAGTATTGAACTGCCGCCTTTTGTACTCACCGGGCTTTCTTTCAGATAGTTTTCTCTGGCTTTTAAAAATATTGCCAAAACAGGTTTGTTGCCCTCCGATACCTGATACTCCGGCCGGATCGATGATACCGTAATGTTCCTGGAAACCGTCTGTCCGCTGCTACGGGGAAATAAGCCGTAAAAACCGTAGTGATAATTATTGTAGAGGCACCACGCATTGATCAGCAAAAAGTACGGAACAAAAAACATTCCAATTGAAAAGACGCCTTCTTTTGCCGATACTTTTTGCCGAAACAATACGATGAGCAGCAAAACGAAGAAAACGAAAATCAATGGCACGGCGCTGAAACGCGCCAGCGAAATCAAGCCCACCACAGTGCCAAGGGCAAAGTAATGTGCGTGTTTGCCATCGTCGTCAATTTTCATCAGAATGGCGAGCGACAGGACGACAAAAAAAACGGTCAGAATTTCCGTTTGAATTAAGTTGGCAAAAGCGATCGTCGCAAACGATATGTTGAAAAGCAAGGCGGAAAGCATAGCCGGCCGTTTTGTTGAAAACACCCTTTGGAACAACCGGTAAACCATCCAGGAAGTAAACGCAACCAGGATATAGTGAACAATCACCATGACTTTATACACCAGCGGCGGCTTCAGCAGCAGCAGAAGCCCGGCCAAAACAATTGAAAACAACGGTGAGCGATGCGCCAGGTTGACATCAGTGACCTGTCCAAGAAAGGATTGGCTGAGGAGTATGTACTCTGTAGGATCGAACCGGTCTGTGACCGGTGTGGCGTAAGCCGCCAACACCCCATTCAACATGGCCAGCAGTACTATAAAGTCTCTGTTACGCAATGTTCTTTTCAATGTAATGGTGTGTTAAGTTTAGCAATGACATCCTCTGGCTCCAGTTCGAAAAACATGGGCAGGCGTACTAAGCAATCGGAATACCGGTCCGATTCGGTCAGCATCCGCCCATCGTGTTTTTCCCGGTAGAAGGGGCTGCTATGCAAACTCTGATAATGAAATACGGCATGCACGCCACTTTCGTTAAGCAGATGTAAGAGATTGGTTCTTTGCTGTAAGGAACTACAAATCAGATAAAACAGATGGGCATTATTGGTGGCATGCTCCGGAATCTGCGGAAGAAGAACACCCGACTGTTGGGCCCACTGTTGTAATCCGTCATAATAAGCCGTCCAGTGCCGGATGCGCTGTTGTTGAATGGCGTCGAGGTTTTCCAATTGCGCCCAAAGAAAGGCTGCGCTTATCTCCGACGGCAGGAAAGAACTTCCGATATCGATCCAGCCGTATTTATCCACTTCTCCTCTGAAAAAGGCCGACCGGTTGGTTCCTTTTTCCCAGATAATTTCTGCGCGGGCCTGCAAGCGCACATCATTGACAACCAGCATACCCCCTTCACCCGACGTGATATTTTTGGTTTCGTGGAAAGAGAAAGCAGCCAGGTGACCAATAGAACCCAGCACCTTTTTTATCCCGTTTTTGTCGGTATAAAAACTGTCAATCGCCTGTGCCGCATCTTCTACCACCCAAAGTCCGTATTTGTGAGCCAGAGCCATGATCTTATCCATATCGCAAGCGACGCCTGCGTAATGTACCGGCACAATGACCCTGGTTCTTTCAGTGATCAGGGCTTCGATGGCGTCTTCGTCGATTCCGGGATGATCGCTGCGGCTTTCCGCGAAAACAATCGTTGCGCCGCGCAAGACAAAGGCATTGGCTGTGGATACAAAAGTATACGAGGGCATGATCACCTCGTCGCCGACTTTTACGTCACACAACAGCGCCGCCATCTCCAGCGCGTCGGTGCAAGAGGTTGTCAAAAGACATTTGCCGAAACCATATCGTTTCTCAAAGAATTGCTGGCATTTTTTTGTGAAGGCCCCATTGCCCGAAAGGTGCCCGGAACACACCGCCTGGTAGAGGTAATGGGCCTCTTTTCCCGTGAGATATGGCTTGTTAAAAGGGATCATGCGCTGTAAAATAAATATTGGCTTTAAATCGACACGACCCTGGGGGCTGCAATGCCTCAAAAATTTTGGATAGTTCTTAAAAAATCTACCCTCCCGAAAAAACTGCAGGGAGCAATTATGCAGTTTCCACACGCAAGAAAATTCTCTCTGAATCTTGCCCAAAACCTTAATAAATAAGAATATTTGTCTAAAATTGTGCCAAAACAGACGCAAATTATCAACGCTCACGTCTCTCACAACGCTCACGTCTCTCACACTATGGCACGATTACTATACCTTTTCCTCCTATCCCCACTTTTCGCCTTAGCCCAAACGAACATCCTGACCACCGACCCGTTGGCCGAACAAATTTTACTCGGCAATTACGATCCCGCCAACTATGCTGCATCGACGGTCGTGACCGACCCGGCTGTCATTTCAGCCGGCTTGAATACCCGGGTTTCGCCCGACAGTCTGAAGTCTTATATCTTGAAAATGAGCACGTTCAAAAACCGAAACACCTACTCGGATACGCTTTCACCCGTTATTGGTATTGGAGCGGCACGGCGCTGGGTACATCAAAAATTCGAAGAATTTGACAACCAGCATGAAAACCGCCTCGTGGTATCCTACCTGCAATTCAACCACGCGTCAGAATGCGGCCCTGGTCAATTTCGCAACATCATGGCTATCCTTCCCGGTGCCAACCCTGCCAACAACGGCGTCATCCTCATCGAAGGCCATCTCGACAGCCGCTGCGACAGTCTTTGCGATATTTCCTGCCTGGCGGACGGCATCGAAGACAACGCTACCGGCACGGCGCTCGTCATGGAACTCGCCCGCGTGATGTCGGACTATACTTTTGAAAATACGATTGTTTTTATGGCAACCGTCGGCGAGGAGCAGGGTCTGCTCGGCGCGGAAGCATTCGCCCTTTACTGCCAGCAAAAAAATATCCCGTTGCGGGCGGTATTGAACAACGATGTCATCGGTGGTATCATTTGCGGCAAGACCTCTTCGCCACCCTCCTGCCCCGGACTGAACGACATCGATTCCACGAGCGTCCGCCTGTTTTCCTTTGGCGGGTTCAATTCCAAACACAAACAACTCGCCCGTTTTATCAAACTTGAATACCAGGAAAACCTTCTCTATCAGGTACTTGTGCCCATGAACGTGCGCATCATGAGCCCGGAAGACCGCACCGGCCGCGGCGGCGACCACAGACCTTTCCGTGAGCGCAACTTCGCTGCCATGCGTTTCACTTCGGCCAACGAGCATGGCGACGCTAATATTGTCGCCGGCTACACCGACCGGCAGCATACTTCCGACGACATCCTCGGCGCCGATACCGACGCCGACGGTTCAGTAGATTCGTTCTTCGTGGATTTCAATTACTTAGCCCGCAATGCCGTCATCAATGCCAATGCCGCCGCCATCGCCGCCCGTCATGTGCCGACACCTGCCGATTTCAATGGTATTCGCTCTGGCGGCCAGATTACAGTGACCATCACCGATCCCGCCAATGTGGGCGTGTATCGCGTGGCATTGCGCACGACGACGACCGATTGGGATACCGTATTCACCCTGACAGGCGCCGTGACGGGTGTTTTCCCCTGCAATCCTACCGGCGCGTTGTTTCTGAGTGTGGCAGGTGTAGATGCACAGGGTGCGGAAAGCCTTTTTTCTGGCGAAAAAATCATCACCCCGGTCGTCGCTACCGATGAGCCGGACGCCGAAGCGGAACGCAATATCCGCTTGTTTCAGAACCGGCCCAACCCATTCGACGAAGCCACCTGGATTTCTTTTTGGATCAACGATGTGCCTGCTTACCGCGAAGCATTTATTCAAATTGTTGATTTACAGGGAAAAATCATCGAACGACTGCCGGTAATGCTGAAGCAGGGCATCAACGAGACATTGTACACACACGGCTACGGCGTTCGGGGAACCTTCGCCTACACGCTCGTGATCGACGGTCAGCCGGTGGATACGCGGCAAATGATTTTTGCGAATTAAATATCTTCTCCATTCAGCATCTTCCAAAGCAAGTCCTTCAACTGTTGCAAGTTCTTGTTTGTCATGGCAGAAATAAAAATAACCGGTATGCCCTCGGGCAAAGTCGGGCGGAGCATTTTTTCTAATTCGTCGTCGATCAGGTCGGATTTCGAGATAGCAAGCAGGCGGGGTTTGTCCAAAAGGTCGGAGTTGTATTCCGTCAATTCATTGAGCAAAATAGCATACTCGTCGCGGATGACGCGCGGGGTATCCGCCGGGATCATAAACAGCAGCACGCTGTTGCGCTCGATGTGGCGCAGGAAGCGATGCCCCAGCCCCTTACCTTCGTGCGCCCCCTCGATGATGCCCGGGATATCGGCCATGACAAAGGTCTGGCCTTCGCGCACCTGAACGATCCCGAGATTCGGGACGAGCGTGGTGAAGGCGTAGTCGCCGATTTTCGGTTTGGCGGCGCTGACGGCGCTGAGCAGGGTGCTTTTGCCTGCATTGGGAAAACCGACCAGGCCCACGTCGGCCAATACCTTGAGTTCCAGGATGATCCATTGTTCGATGCCGGGTTCGCCGGGTTGGGCGTAGCGGGGTGTCTGGTGGGTGGGGCCTTTAAAAAAGGTGTTGCCCATGCCGCCCCGCCCACCGGGCAGCAGGATTTCTTTCTGGCCGGGTTCGGTGATCTCGAGCAGTACTTCGCCCGTCTCGGCATCTTTGGCAACCGTGCCGAGGGGCACTTTCACAACGATATCGCCGCCGTCGGAGCCGGTTTTGAGACCGCCGCGGCCACCCTGCCCGTCTTCCGCATAGATGTGTTTTTTGTATTTCAAATTGAGCAGCGTCCATTCCTGGGGATTGGCTTCCAGGATGATGTGGCCGCCGCGGCCGCCGTTGCCGCCGTCCGGGCCGCCCTTCGGCATGGCCGGGCCGCGATAAAAGTGCACGCTGCCCGCGCCGCCTTTGCCGGAACGGAACATTATTTTTACATAGTCAACGAAATTCTCCATTGTTGTTACAGGGGAATGAATTTGTCGGAGCAGGGGTAAAAAATTTTTTCTCAAAAAAATTTTTTACCCCTGCTCCGACAAATTCATTTACAGTTTTATTGAGCGTGATATTGGAAATCCGCGTGTACTCATCGGACGATTTTAAGTTGAAAGGGTCATTTGGAGTCATTAAAGGGTCATTACAGGTCATTGAAGTTAATTACTGTAATGACCTTAATGACTTCAATGACTGAAATGGGGCGGCAAATGTACGGCTTCGCGCGGCATTCGCCCGAATCATTGAAAGGTTGTAGTTTGGCGTCGAAAAAATAGCTCTTGGAAAATGGCCAAACAAACGCGCCTCATCGACCCCAACGAACCCCAATTTCTCCAGGGCCCGAAAAGCCGCAGTTTTGAATTGTGGTTTGCGATCAAAGTTTTTTGGGAATTCCTGCGCGGCTTTCGCGCCCTGCATTTCATCGGCCCCTGCGTTACGGTGTTCGGGTCGGCCCGCTTCAAGGATGGGCACCGTTATTACGAAATGGCGCAGCAGATGAGCGCCCGCATCGTCGACGAACTGGGCCTGACGATCCTGACCGGCGGCGGCCCCGGCATTATGGAGGCCGCCAACCAGGGCGCAAAGGATGCAGGCGGACGCTCGGTAGGCTGCAACATCGTGTTGCCGCACGAGCAAAAGGAAAATCCCTTCCTCGACAAATTTGTCACGATCCGCTATTTTTTCGTTCGCAAAACGCTGCTGCTCAAATACTCGTACGCTTTTGTCATCTTCCCCGGCGGCTTCGGTACTATGGACGAGTTTTTTGAAACCCTGACGCTGGTGCAGACCGGGAAAATCGAAAACTTCCCGATCGTCGTCATGGGCATGGATTTCTACCGGCCGCTACAGGAATACCTGAAATTCATGGCCGAACAGGGCACGATTTCGCCCGAAGACATGAACCACTTGCTTTTTACCGACGACATGGACGAGGCGATTGCCCACATCCGGCAGTATATTTCGAGCAAATACACGGTAGTAAAACGCACCAGGCCGGTGTGGTGGTTGTTTGAGCGTTCGTAAATCTGTAATTCATTTTCACTTGTACAGCGCAAGATAACGGGAAATGTATTTTCCAAGAATGTCAAATTCGACATTGACGGCGTCGCCTTCCCGGAGCGTTTTGAAGTTCGTATGTTCCCGGGTGTAGGGAATAATGGCAACGGAAAACAAGTCGTCGCGCGGCTCCACCACCGTCAGGCTCACGCCGTTGATACAAACGGAGCCTTTGTCCACCAGCAGGTGTTCCGGCGTGGGACGGTACCGGAAGGTGCATCGCCAGGAGCCGCCGGTTTCCAGCACTTCCACACAGATCGCCGTGTCGTCCACATGGCCTTGCACGATGTGGCCGTCGAGGCGGCCGTTCATGGGGAGGCAGCGTTCCATGTTTATTAAATCTCCAATTTCCAATTTCCCGAGGTTAGTACGGCGGAGGGTCTCCTCCACGGCGGTCACACGATGCGACGAGATTGAAGATTGCTGATTGTTGATTGTTGATTGTTGATGTTCGAGGCCGACGACGGTGAGGCAAACGCCGTTGTGGCTCACGCTCTGGTCGATTTTCAGTTCGTGCGAGAGCGGGCTTTCAACGGTGAAATGGACGTTGGAGCGATCTTTTTCGATGGCTTTAACTTTGCCAAGCGATTCTATAATGCCGGTGAACATTTTTTTCGGTGGACGGTGGACGGTAGAGGGTGGACGGTTTACGCGCTTAATGTGTTGTAAAACAACAAACTCTGTTGTGTTTTGGTTTGATTGGGCTCTAAAATTTGCATCGAAAAAGGTTCTGAACCCGGAATGGCCATGCGGACTTTTCCTGAGGCATTTTTCTTGTCCTGTTGCATCAAATTCCAGATTTCGGGAAATGCCGGTGCAGGTATCAGGCGGTGCGGAAAAATACGTGAGATGACAGTGGTCAGTGTGTCAACCCCACCCCCGACCCCTCCCCCAAATGGGAGGGGAGACGTAGAGCGTTCCGTAGAGAACGCGGAGGATGTCGCGGTGTCCTCTACGTCTCCCCTCCCATTTGGGGGAGGGGTCGGGGGTGGGGTTGCCGCGATCCAACTTTCGCAAATCATGCCGATCGCTATTGCCTCCCCATGTGTGAGCGGCGCTTCCGTCTCCAGAAAATAACTCTCTACGGCGTGGCCGATGGTATGGCCATAATTGAGCAGCGCCCGGATGCCTTTCTCTAAGGGGTCTTCCTGTACAATGCGGACTTTGACGGCGATGGAGGCGCGGAGGATGTCGGACCAGGCGTTGTACGACGGACTTCCAGGTCCGTCCTGCCCAGGAAGGTTTCGACGGACCTGGAAGTCCGTCGTACAGATGACATTCCACAACTCCGGGTCGCCGATAAGCGCATGTTTGATCACTTCGGCAAAACCGCTGCGCAGTTCGCGTTCGGGCAGGGTTTGTAAAAAATCCGCGTCAACGAACACGGCAGCGGGGTTTTTGAAAACACCGATGGTATTTTTAACGCCCTGAAAATCAATGCCAAGTTTGCCGCCAATAGCCGCATCGGTCATGGCGAGCAGGGTTGTGGGAATTTGTACGAAATCGACGCCGCGCTTCCAGGTGGCGGCACAAAAGCCGCCCATGTCGCCGATGACGCCGCCGCCGAGGTTGACGACGAGTGCCTTGCGGTCGAGTTGAGCATCGAGCATTTGTTGCCAGATTTCCTGGCAGGTGGCGAGGGTTTTGTAGTGTTCACCAGCGGGGAGGTCTCCCCCGATCCCTCCGAAGGAAGGGAGTAACACGTCATCTGATTTAAGGCCGGTTTTTCCCAAAAACACAGGCAGGCAAACGCGGGCTGTGTTTTCATCAGCAAGGAGAAAAATACGCGAATAGCCACGCCCGCGCAGCCACGCCGGGAAGGTGTCGCGCAGGTCGCCGGAGAAGATGGAATAGTCGCTGAGATCGAAGGTATGCGGCATGGGGCGAAGGTAAGAAATCTGTGTTCAGCCTTTTGATATCGGCATACGCAGCTCGATCGTCGTCCCCTTTCCCGGCTCGCTGTTCAGGGCGAGTTTCCACTTGTGTTCCTTGCATATCGTTTTCACATAGAACAGACCGAGGCCGAACCCTTTCACATTGTGCACATTGCCGGTAGGCACGCGGTAAAATTTGTCGAACACGTGTTTCTGGTGCTCTTTGGCGATGCCGATGCCATTGTCCTGCACGCTGAGTACCACTTCCCTGCCTTCATTTCTCAGCCCGATGTGTATGTCGGAGGGGCCTTTGCTGTATTTCACGCCGTTGTCGACGAGGTTGTGGATGATGTTGGTCAGGTGCAGGCGGTCGGCCATCACAAGGGCATTGCCGGCGTAGAGGTCGAGGTGGAGCACACCTTTCGTTTCATTCACTTTCATTTCGATAGACGGAGATACACCGCGGATAAGTTCGGTGAGGTCGATCTCTTCGAGGTTCAGTTCGATCTTGTCGCGTTCGATTTTGGCGAGTTGCAACACTTTTTCTACCTGGGTATTGAGGCGCAACACCTGTTCTTTGATGATGTGCGAATAGCGATTCAGTCGGGAATCCTCCTTTATTTTTTCGTTGTTCAGAAAAACGTCGGTCGAGATGTTGATGGTCGAAATCGGCGTTTTGAACTCGTGGGTCATGTTGTTGATAAAGTCCCGCTGGAGTTCGGACAGCTGTTTCTGGCGCAGGATGACGAACATCGTGTAGATAAAAAACGCCAGGGTGATGAGCATGAGCGCCGTGAAAAAGATCACGATCCACATATTGCTCAGAATATTGGCGTTTTTGTCGGGAAAACGCACCCCGTAGTAGTAGTTGAATTCGGTTTTGGTGTGCGGCGGCAGGGCTTCGTCCTGAGCCAACTGGGTGCTGCCGAAGGGTTTGGCTTTGTTGTACTTGATGGTTTTGCCCGTTACCATCTGTTTGCTTGAACAGTCGAACACGCCATACTGGAAGTCCTCGTGCAGGCCCTGGTTTTCAAAGGATTTTTTCAAAAAGAACTCCAGCGTATTCGGATCGAAATCGTTGTCCACGTTGACGACGTAATAATTGGACGACAGCCGGTCGATCAGGTCTTGCGACGGCAACTCGAAAGGCGTCGACTGTGCCAGTTCGTTGGCAGCATCCATCAAGGCCTGCGTCACCTTGCGGTTGAACTCCTGTTCCTGCAAATCCCAGGTACGCAACACCCAGTAAGTTTGCACGGCGAGCAGGCTCAACATAGAGATCGCTCCCAGCACAATGACGCGGCGTATGATCGTATTGGTCATATTTTTCCTTTCAATATTTCGAGGTACCTCCTGATGATGTCGCGATTGTCGCGGTACACTTTCGCACCGCGCGTGGCGGTGACGATGCTGCAGGGCACTTCTTTGGCGACATCGCGCTGCGACAACCCCCGGTCGCAGGCGTCGAAAATTTTCCAGCGTTCGGTCATCATGTCGCGCTCGTGTTCCGTAAACGTCAAATTGAGCAATTCGTTGAATTCGGCTTCGGTCCGGGTTGATTTAAACAGTTCGTAAAGCATGGTCAGGGCATTTTGCGCAGTGCCAAAGGTCGGAAGGGTTTGGGAAATTCAAACAGGGTTTGCACTTCCTTCACCAAATCGGTTTGAACGGTGGACGGTGGACGGTATACGGTGGACGGTGGACGGTACACGTTATCCTTTATCAATTTGGTTTAAACCCGCTTGCGATACGTCCATACGGCCAGCCCGTTGGCGGCGACGGCATAAAACAGCACGGTGAAAAAATTGGTCTGAATATCCTGAAAACCAGCGCCTTTGAGCAACACGAGGCGCATAAATTGCACAAAATAAGCCACCGGGTTGATTTTATTGAGCCACTGCGCCCATTCGGGCATGCTCTCCACCGGCGTAAACAATCCGCACATCAGGATAAAAATAATAAGACAAAACCAGGCTGTAAACATGGCTTGTTGCTGTGAATCGGCGAAATTGGAAATCAAAAAACCGAGGCCGAGCATACAAGGCGTAAATGCAGCAGTGTAACCAAAGACAAGCCACAAACTGCCCAGCATAGGGATATCGAAAATGATTTTTCCTACCGTCAGTCCTACTGTCATCATGACCAGCGAAAGCAGCCAGAAGGGTAGCAGTTTGCCCAGAATAAATTGCCACTTTCGCACGGGCGTCACGTTCAGTTGCTCGATGGTGCCCAGTTCGCGCTCGCGGACGATGTTCAGCGCAGTGAGGAAACAGATAATGAGCGCCACGATTTCGCCGAGGATACCGGGTACCATAAAAGTTTTGTAATCCAGTTTGGGGTTGTACCAGTTGGAATAAACTACTTCTACGGTTGACGGTTGACGGTCGACGGTTGACGGCGCCGTCAACTGTCCCTCGCCGGAAGGGTCAATGAAAGCCAGCCGGGGAGCCCATTGTTGGGCGAATGTTGTGTTGAAATCGCGTACAATGTTCTGCGCGTAGCCCATTCCCAATCCGGCTTTGGTGGCGTTGATGGCATTGGCGGTCAGCGAAACAGATGTTTTTCTCTCGCGCACGAGGTCGCGCTCGAAACCGGCGGGGATTTCCAGGATCAAATCTACCCGGTCGTCGGCCATCGCATGGTCGGCGTCTTTGGCGGCAAAGGAAGTCTGCTTCACTTTGAAATAGCCCGAGGCGCCGAACTTCGCCACCAATTGCCGCGATGCCGGCGACAGGTCGTGATCCACGACGGCGAGCGCGAGGTTTTTTATTTCATAATTGGCTGCGAAGGAGAGCAGCACCGTCTGCAACACCGGCATGACGAGCAGCAAGGGCAGCATCGTCTTGTTGCGGAAGATTTGCAGGAATTCTTTTTGGACGAGGAAGAGAACGGTTCTCATAGTTTTATAGCCGGTCTTTAAAATTTTTCATACTCATTGCCAGAAAAAACAACGCCATTCCACCCAGTACCAGCGTTTCTTTCCACAACACGTCCAACCCGACGCCTTTTATCATAATGCCTTTAATGACGGCGTTGAACCACGTCGCAGGTATCACAGTGCCAATCACTTGCAGCAACCAGGGCATACTCTCGCGGGGGAAAATAAAACCCGACAGCAGCATCGTCGGCATCATCAGGCCGAGGGCCGACATAAACATGGCGGTCATCTGATCTTTCGCCTTCGTGCTGATAAGAATGCCCAGCGACAAAGCCACGAACATATACAGCACACACTCCGCAGCCAGCAACAGCACCGACCCATGCATCGGCATCCCGAATACGAAGAGGCCCAGCAATACCACGACTGCTGCGTTGAGCACCGTCAATACGAGGTAGGGTGCGGTTTTCCCCAGGATAATCTGGATCGGTTTCAGGGGCGATACCAGCAGCACTTCCATCGTGCCCAATTCCTTTTCCCGCGCAATCGTGATGGAAGTCATCATCGCCGACACCAGCATCAGGATCAGCGTCATCACCCCCGGAACGAAATTGAAAACGGCTTTTTGTTCCGGGTTGTAGCGCATCCGCGTTTCTGTAATGATGATTGGGGATTGGGGATTATTGACTGTGGATGTTCCTTGTTGATAATCAGCGACGATGGCATTGGCGTAATTGATCAGGGTCGTCGCGGTATTGGGGTCGCTGGCGTCGCCGATGAGTTGGAGTTGTGCCTCGCCCGTTTGCAGTTTTTGTGCAAAATTGTCGGGAAACACGATGGCCATTTTGATGCGACCGGTGCGAAATGCGGGATCGAGTTCGTCCGCCGAAGTCAGTTTTTTTTCTACGCGGAAATAACCGCTCGACGCGAGTTTGTTGGTCAGCGCGATGCTCTCCGCGTCCTTCGAAGGGTCGAGCACGGCGACAGCGGCATTTTTTATTTCGTTGGTCAGCACAAAACCGAACAACAAGACCAATGTCACCGGCATGCCAAACAGGATGAGCAGCGTGCGCCGGTCGCGCAGGATGTGACGGAATTCTTTTTTGATAAAAGCTGCAAAGCGGTTCATATTATTGACAGGTTTTCGGTTCTTTTTTTGACAGGATAAACATGATTAACAGGGTGTTCGGCTCAAAACCAGCGCGGCACCCGCCGGCAATAGTCTTCGTAGGCTTCGCCGAATTGTTTTTTCAAAAACGGCTCCTCGATCAATTTCACGAATACATGAAAAATGACAAACACCGTCAGGCTGTACGCCGCGACCTGCCAACTCGCGTACCACAGCAACCAACCCGCCAGGGCTGTCATTATGCCCAGATACATCGGGTTTCGCGTGAAGCGGTACAGCTGTGCCGTGACTAATTTCTTCGGCGGATCGAGCGGAAACGGTGTGCCTTCGCCTTTGGTCATAAAATCCCAAATGCAGATGAGCAAAATGATCAACCCGAGCAGCACAAGCGGCCATCCGAGCCAGTTCCACCAACCGTGCAAGCCGTCGCTGCGCCTGCCCAACCATATCGGCAAGTATGCGCCGACGGTGCCGGGAATGACGAGGGTGAAGAGCAAATTTTTAATTAACAATTTCATTATCAATGTATGTTTGAAGTTTTTTGATAGACGAAATCCGATTACATGATTGTTGATTTTTGATGTTTTTGAACGCTCTACGGAACATCAAAAATCAACAATCATGTAATCGGCATTCGTCAATTAACTCCCTCTTGCTAATTTTCGGAACACCTCATCCATATTCTCCGCGCCGAAACTCGCCTTCATTGCCCGCGGCGTATCCAGCGCCTCTATTTTTCCGTCCACCATGATGCTCACGCGGTCGCAGTATTCGGCCTCGTCCATGTAGTGGGTGGTCACCATGAGCGTCACGCCGTTGGCGGCGGCTTCGTAGATCAGTTCCCAGAATTGCCGCCGGGTGAGCGGATCCACGCCGCTGGTGGGTTCGTCGAGAAATACGATCCTGGGTTCGTGGAGCAGGGCGACCGAGAAAGCCAGTTTTTGTTTCCAGCCAAGCGGCAATGAACCGACGAGTTTGTCTGCCTCTTCCGTGATTTGCAGTTTTTCGAGCAAAACAGCCGTTTTCGACTTGATTTCCGACATTTTCAGGCCGTAAATGCCGCCGTACAGCCGGATGTTTTCGCGCACCGTCAGGTCTTCGTACAGGCTGAATTTCTGGCTCATGTAGCCGATGCGGCGTTTCACCTGGTCGGGGTTTTTCCACACATCGAAACCCGCCACCGTGGCCGAGCCGCCGGAAGGTGACAGCAGACCCGTGAGCATTTTCAGGGCGGTCGTTTTGCCCGCGCCGTTGGCGCCGAGGAAACCGAATATCTCGCCTTCGCGCACGTCGAACGTGATGGCATTGACGGCGGTGAATTTGCCGAAGATACGGGTGAGTTCGTGGGTGGATATGATGCTGTTTGTCATAACGTCATTATAGTTTTTCAAGTCATTGGGGAGCGTTACTATCATTTGTTGATTTCCGGGAAAAATTGCTTTGCCCATACGGCAAGTTCGCTTATTCTTTTTTCCTGAAAATGCGATTTGTTCAAAGCCAGGTTTTCAGGGAAAAACAAATGGCAGAGTTGATAGAGATACATCCATTCGAGCATTTTTTGGACTTGAAATTCTTTCAATGCGGTGTCTTCAATTCTTGGCAGCCGAAACCCGGAATCGAAACCTATGCTTATTGCCGCTGTTGTGTCGCCACTTTTTAAAAACTGGATTCCAAGCCTATAATAACTGCAATCGTCGCAAGTACTGTAATTATTCCATTTTCTACGTATCAATTGAGACAAGTCTGTTCGGAATTTTGATTGAGTGTATCCAAAATCCGATTCGTTCCAGTATGGCGAGGGTTGCTGAATGCCTCGAAGAACAGAGAATAAATGTTCTGCTTCAAAACTCCGCTCAAAAAGCGAGTCTTTCACGATTGCTCCTTCGCCTTTTCGGTTAGGTGGATAGACTCTGCCACTACATTGATAATGAGCCTTGCGTATTGTAAAAATTGTATCCCCAGATTTGTATTCAGCCTCGTATAGTTCGTCGCCGGCTCCCCAACTGTGATTTACGATTAATTTTATTTTTACTATCGAAAGGCTGTGCAGGATCGAATCTGCCAAAGTGTTAGAATTCCATCCAAATGGCTTCAGGTCATGCCACCCTTGTGGCATGAGGCACTTTTCCTGTGCTCCTATTATGCCATTGAAACAAAAATTGAGAAGAATCAAAATGGCGATTTTACTCATTTTTTCAATTTTTCATCAGTTCAATAAAGCAATCCTCCACCGTCGGTTCGGCGGGTTTTATTTCGATGTTGCGGTGGTTTTTGGAAAGCAAAAAGTCGTGAATTGAACTTTCCGAAAGTTTGAAACTTTCGGAAAGTTGACGACCCAATTTCAGGTGCGCATATTCCCCGAACGCATAACAATCCTCGGCGCCCTCGAACGCGCGCAAGTCTTTGATCAACTGATACATATTGTCGGAACGCACGGCAAAAAGCGGCTGCCGAAATGAATCGGTAATGCCTTGCGGCGTATTGATAGCCATGATTTCACCTTTCTGAATGAGCGCCACACGGTCGCAGAGTTCGGCTTCGTCCATGTAGGGCGTGCTGACGAGCATGGTTAGGCCCTGCTTGCGCAAATCGCGGAGCATATCCCAGAATTCCTTGCGCGACACAGGGTCAACACCAGTGCCGGGTTCGTCGAGGAACAGCACTTCAGGCTTGTGGATGAGGGCGCAGCACAAAGCGAGTTTCTGCTTCATACCACCCGAAAGCGCCCCGGCGCGCCGGTCTTTGAACGGTTCGATCTGTACATAAATCGGCGCGATGAGGTCGTAGTTTTCCTGAATGCTCGTGCCGAAAACGGAAGCAAAAAATTCGAGGTTCTCTTCCACCGTCAGGTCCTGATAAAGCGAAAATCGCCCCGGCATGTAGCCGATTATCTGACGCAATTGCTTGTAATCTTTTACCACATCGAGGCCGGCCACCATAGCCGACCCGCTATCGGGCAGCATCAGCGAGGTGAGGATGCGGAACAAGGTTGTTTTGCCCGCGCCGTCGGGGCCGATAAGACCAAATATTTCGCCTTCTTTGACCGACAGGTTGATGTCTTTTATGGCCTGTACGTTGCCGTAGGATTTCGACAGATTTTCGGCTGTTATTTTTGTTTTTACAGACATGATTTCAAAGTTTTTTTTTGACAGGATTTCAGGATTTACAGGATATTTGTTTTTTTAATTCGAAAATCAAAACACGTCATGAATGATCCGGTTACATCAAAAATTATTGCTGCTGCTTACAAGGTTTTTAACACGCTGGGCTTCGGTTTTTTTGAAAAAATCTACGAAAATTCAATGATTATTGAATTGCCCAAACACGAAGTTTTCGCGGTACAGCAAATGCCTCTTAGTGTGTATTATGAAGAACAAGTAGTCGGCGATTTTGCTATGGATTTAGTCGTAAACAAGCAAATCATTGTTGAACTAAAGTCGGTGCGTCGCCTATTGGAAGAACACGAAGTTCAACTGGTCAACTATCTCACAGCCACTAAATTAGATGTCGGTCTGCTTATCAACTTTGGCCCGAACGGCGTAGAAGTCAAACGCAAGTACCGCCTTTATCGCCCAAAGGGTGGTGATGAGCAAGATTAGTTGGTTTTTGACAACGTAGAGTAGTTTTTTGACAGGATTTACAAGATTTACAGGATTGCAGGTTTTTTGAAAAAATGACACAGTTGTCAACTCTAAAATCCTGTAAATCCTGTAAATCCTGTCAAAAAACTACTCTACGAATCCTGTGAATCTTGTAAATCCTGTCAAAAAAACTACTCTACGAATCCTGTGAATCTTGTAAATCCTGTCAAAAAAACTACTCTACGAATCCTGTAAATCTTGTAAATCCTGTCAAAAAAACTACTCTACGAATCCTGTGAATCTTGTAAATCCTGTCAAAAAACTACTCTACGCCTGTCACAACCGCACCTCAGCCGGCATACCGATCTTCAGTTCACCGTCGGGGTTGGCAACGCTGATTTTCACGGCATACACCAAATTCACCCGTTCATCTTTTGTCTGAATGACTTTCGGTGTGAACTCGGCTTTAGAAGAAATCCAGGTGATTTTACCGCTTATTTCTTTTTGTGTGCCGCCTGCAGCGTCCACTGCGACCCGCACCGTTTGACCCGTTTTTACCGATGTCAGTTGATCGCCTGCAACGTAGGCTTTCAGGGTCAGTGTCGAGAGATCGGCGATTTTGTACAGCGGTTTGCCGAATGAGGTGACTTCGCCCGGTTCGGCGTATTTCACCAGCACAGTGCCGTCCAGCGGATTGACGACCCGGCACTTGGCCAGTTGGTCGTCGATCTGTGCGATTTGTTTTTGCAGCGGCAGGATTTCGGCCAGCAAGCCCCCTTTCTGGGTGGAGAGCGTAGCGTTGGTGGCTGTTTTTTGCTCCAGCAACACGTCCATCTGGCGCCGCGCATTTTCGATCTGGTCGTTTACATCGTCTAATTGTTTGGGTGTGGCGGCGTCGCTTTTCAACAGGTTTTCCACGCGGCGTTTTTCTCGGTCGAGATTGGCAAGTTGCTGGCGCACAGATGCCATCTGTTTTTCAAAAACGGCGAGTTGTTCGCTGATGGCCGGGCTTTTGGCAGCCACGGTGCGGATACTGGCCTGCAATTGTTCGCGTTTCAGCACCAATTGCGCGGAGTCGATGGCGCCGACTGAATCGTCTGCCTTCAGGCTTTGGCCTTCTTCTACCTGAAGGGCGAGAATTTTCCCCGACGCTTCGGCACTCACGATGCGTTCTTCGGCCTCGAAGTTGCCATAAGCATCGGCTTTATTGTTGTTGTTTTGGCAGGCTGCAAACGTTGCGCCGGCGAACAAGAGGTATTTGAAAAGATTGGTACGCATTATTCTAAGTTTTTGATAATCAAAAAATTATTTTCCAATTTTTGCAACCAGCATCTCTTTCGCGTGTGTCAGTTGCAGTTCATGTGTTTTTTGCGTCAGGCGGGCCTGTGTCAATAAATTGATCTGGATCAGGTAGTCTGTCGCCGTCATCACGCCGTTTTTGACTTGCGCGTCGGAGCGGCGCACGATGTCTTCCTGCAGCGCCACAATCGACGCGTCCTGTTTCAGTTGTTCCTTGTATTTCACGTTTAAATCCCAAAAATCCCGGATCGTACTCGCTTCCAGTTGCTGCCGGAATGCGTCGCGTTGCGTTTCCACGCTTTTCATTTGTAATTCATACACCTGTTCGTCGCGTTTGCCATTGCCCCAGTTGATGGGCGACCAGACGGCGCGCAAACCAAATATTGCAAACGGCTCGAAACCCGTTTCGAAAAAGTTGAGCGGATTGGGCTGCCCGAAACCGCCCTGCGCGAAGGCCTCGATGCGGGGCCGCATGGAGAGATCGAGGCGGTCCTTCTGAATTTGCCAGGCGGACTGCTGCAAAGCAAACAGGCGGTATTCGGGGCGCAGTTCCGGCTGGAGCGGTTCGTCCGACCACGCAGGCTCGGCGAGTTGGAAATCCGTGTTATCCCGATCCATCCATTTGGCCAGCATCTCCAACGCCGCCTGCCTGTCCACTTGCGTGGCCGCGATCTGTTGTTCCGTTTTCAAAATCTGAATCTGCACCTGGTCCGCAGTGGACCGTAGCGCCACACCTTCGGCGACGGCGGCTTCCGCTTGTTTCCTGCGGGTCAGCAGATCCGCTTTTGTGGACTGCAAAATCGCCTCGCTCTCCTGCAACAGCAAAGCCCTGAAATACAAGTCGGTCACCACTTCGCGGAGTTTAAAAACATCCACGTCCGCCTGCGCGGCTGCGATTTCGCTCTCCAGGACGCGTTGCCGCTCGGCGTAATTGTCGGAGCCGCCGTCCCATATCCGCTGGGTTACGTCAGCCGAGACTTTGTATTGATCTTGCGGAATTTTAAGAATTTGAAAAGGCAGGGTACCTTCGGGAAAACCGATGACGTCCGTCTGCCACGAAGCCTGTCCGCCGAAGCTGATACGCGGCAGGTTGTTCTTATTCAGGTTCTCGATTTGGAGGGCGGCAATACTTTCCGCGTACAGTTTTTTCTGTTGCAAAGGACTGTTTTGCAAAGCAAGGTCGCGGCATTGCTGCACGGTCAGCGTATCGCCTGCGAACGTCCAAAACGGCATGGTCACAAATGCAGCGATTGGAAGAAAAATGAATTTCATAGTCAAAATCTAATTTGTGTTTTTGTGTTTTCCGATGATGCCTAAATGCGTGTTTTGGAAACTGTCCTCATATTTCAGTCCGTAGCCCAGGGCTCTGTCCATCGAAATATGCGCGAACAAAATGACTGCGGCCAATTTCCAGTTCGCTTTGTCCGACCACAAAGCATAAGCCGCTATGATGGCCGCGACCGCTCTGTGGTGTATCAGGTTGTAGGTGAAGGCGCCGATTTTCGGGCTGACGAGATAGCCGAGCATACCGATGTCGGGGAGAAGCAGCAAGGCCGGGAACCACCACCAGGCAAATGGCAGGCGGCTGAAGAGAAAGATACAGAACAGAAAAATGCCCCATTCTTCAAGATTCAGGACTGTTTTCATCATTAAAAAATTGTTGTTTGATAAGATGGTTTAACTACTTGGTTAAATGAGGGAAAAATTTGCTTTGTTCAACCCCACCCCCGACCCCTCCCCCACCGGGAGGGGAGCCGTGGCATCATCGCGGAACACTCTACGTCTCCCCTCCCGATGGGGGAGGGGTCGGGGGTGGGGTTGTCACGGCCGCAGCGCCGCCAATACAAACCTTGTCACTTCCTCCTTTCTCTCTTCCAGAAAAATCCGCATTTCGCCGGGGCCCATACCCAGCACGATACGGAGCATCGGCCTACCCACAAAAGGAAACACGCACATCGAAATGACATTGACGATCAGGTGTTGCGGTTTGATGGGACGAATGCGGCCTGCATCAATTTCTGCCTGTACCTGCCCGAAAAATACCTCCGGTTTGGGCAGGTCTTTAGGTAGAACTGCGTCGAAAAACCGGTCCGGGTGCTTGTTGATCTCCGAAATGATAAACAAGGGGATGAAAGTGTTTTTGGAAATGATATCGATATAAGTTTCTATAAAACGCCTGATTTTTTCTTCCAAAGGTTGCTCACCTTCAATGACTTGCCGCAATGCGGGCAATGCCTTGCCGAGAATAGCACGGGCCACCGTCTCGTAGAGTTTTTCCTTGGAGCGATAGTAATAATGCAGCAACGCTTTGTTGATACCAGCCCGGTCGGCGATCTCCTGCATTTTGGCGCCGTCCATGCCTTTTTGCGTAAAAACCTCGTGCGCCGCGTCGAAGATTTTTTGCTCGGTAGTATCGCCCGGCGGTTGATTTTCTCTTTTAGCCATTAGGTTTAACCGTTTGGTTAATTTTTGTGCAAAGGTGTGGCCGACTTTTTAAATTGTCAAGGTTTGGGCAGAAATATTTTAACCAGACGGTTAAACTTTTCGATGAAACGCCGAAAAACGGGTATGAAACGTTCGTGGCAGTTTCTTAAATGGGTTTTGCTATGTTTGCCCTGCGATATCTTGAAACAACGACCAAATGGCACATCCTCCGGCACTTCCGCTCCACCCGCTTGCAGCACCTCAACTCGAACTGCTCGCCGAACAAATCGAAATCGGCAGGTGCGTACTTGTGCTCGGCCCTTGGGCCGGCCTCACGAAAGGCGAATCACAGCCTGTCAACACATTGCTTGCACATGCGCTCGGTGAGCAACTTGCCGCTCCTGTGCCCGAACCCGATGACTTGCCGATGGTCGCCACGGCTTTTCAGCGGCAGTTTGAGGGCGGCAGGCTTATCCTTGAGCGCATGGCCGCCAATTTTCTGCGCAGCCAGACCGAGCCGGGCGAATTGCTCCGCACGGTCGCGCAACTGCCTTTCCGCATCATCCTCACCACTGCGCAGGATAACCTGTTGCAACGCGCCTTCGCCGCCGCCGGAAAACCCTGCAACGAAGGCTGGTACCGCATCAACCAAACCCAGCCCGACGCTTTCGACGAGACTTCGAGCCGCCCCTTCGTGTACCAACTTTTCGGCAAAGTGCTCGATAAAGGCTCCGACAGCCTCATCCTCACCCAGCAGGACCGCATGGACTACCTCGACTCCGTGCAGGGCGTGGGCAAAGAAACCCGCCTGCCGCCCGCGCTGCGCAATGCCATGCAAAACGCCAGGTGCTTCCTGTTTCTCGGTTTCGACTACGAATACTGGTACCTGCGCGTGCTACTTCACGTGTTGAAATTCAGCGAAAAAGCCGAACTCGTGTTCGGTTTGCCCGAAAACCTGCCCGAAAAAGGCTTCTCCGCGGGCGCTGCCGCGTTTTTTTCCACGCAGTATAAATTTTCTTTTTTCGGAGAAAACGCCCTCGAACTCCTGGTGAAACTGCGCGAAAAAATAGCGGATTCAGGAGGCGATTCCTCTTCGCCAGCGCCAAAAACGCTTCGTCTGCTCTACCTGAACGCGCCCGAAGATGCCGCGCTCGTGACCGAACTCGACCGCTCGCTCAGCCGCTTGAAGGAGCAATTCGGCATCGCCGCTGCCGGCATCCACGACACGCTGCCCGGCGAAAATCTCGATAATGCCCGCCGCCGCGCCGTCGAAGCAGCAAACCTGATTTTGCCCGTCATATCCGCCGATTTTTTCGCTACCGGCTGGCTGGCCGACGCGCTCGCGCAACAGGCGCTGGCGCGACACGGCTCGCCCGGCGCGCGCGTGGTCGCCATTTACGCCCGCGAGGTGTTCGGCGGCACGGATTTGTTCAAAGGCAAAACGGCCATTCTGCCCGCCGACAACATCCCGCTCAGCGACATGAACCGCGAAAAAGCATTCCTGAACATCGGGCTTGAACTCGAAAAAATCCTCGCCGCTTTATGAACCAGGAATTCCGCTATCCCGGTCTCGCCTCGTTCACAACCGAGCAGCGCGACCTCTTTTTCGGGCGCAAACGCGAAACCCGCGAGTTGTTCCACCTCCTTTCGGTGGAAAAAACCGTCGTCCTGTTCTCCAAATCGGGTTTAGGAAAAACCTCTTTGCTGAATGCCGGCGTGATTCCGCTGTTGGCCGAAAATAGTATTTGGCCGGTACCGATTCGGTTCGGAACAGATGTATTAGCGCCGGAGACTCATTTCCAACTTCAGTTTGAAGAGATTTATTGGAAATTTAGAGGAGATGATAAACAAGAAGCACAACTGGATTCCAAATCTTTTTGGGAGCAAATCAAAAAAAGTCCCTTCCTCCGCGACGGCAAATCATGGACGCCCCTGCTCATTTTCGACCAGTTTGAAGAACTCTTCACCCTGTACCCGCAGCCCGAACGCCGCGCCCGATTCGTGCAGGAACTGGCCGATTTGATCCAGGAGCGCCTGCCCGAACGCCTGCGCGAGTCGCTGTTCGAGCAACTCGACGCGGGCATAATCAGCCCCTCGGCCATCGCCGAAGCCGAAAAAGCCCCGCCGCTCAAAATTGTTTTTTCCATCCGCTCCGATATGCTCCACTTCATGGACGAACTCTCGGAGCAGATTCCCTACATCCTGCGCTCGCGTTACCAATTGTTCGGCCTCGCCGAAGAACAGGCGCGGGAGGCCATTGTCGCGCCCGCTGCGTTGCCGAGCGCCCCACCAAGTGAGGCGGTGACTGGCAGTCACCGCCTCACTACCCGCCGTTTCGCCACCAAACCCTTCGGCTACACCGAAGAAGCCCTGCGTGAAATCATCGGCACCCTCACCAAAAACCGTGAGGTAGAATCGTTTCAGTTGCAGGCGGTTTGTCAGGCGTTGGAGGAAAAGGTGTTGGGACTCAACCCCACCCCCGACCCCTCCCCCAGCGGGAGGGGAGACGTAGAGGACACTGCGGCGTACTCTACAGAGTACGTTGCGTCTCCCCTCCCGGTGG
>CXWJ01001642.1_pt1 | contig 47653 bp, 15 predicted proteins | sample 590841 | NCBI WGS metagenome assembly CXWJ01 (sample SAMEA3498367, study PRJEB10139) | wastewater metagenome | biome: wastewater treatment plant; material: activated sludge | place: Austria | collected 2015-01-21 | reverse complement strand
TTGCGCGTTGAACGCAGTGTACTTGTCGGTGGGCTGGCCCCATACGAGTATCGGTATGGCAAGCGCAAGCGCTAAAAGAATTGTTTTCATGCTTAAAAATGTTTTTGTTTTCGTCAACCCCTCCCCCGACCCCTCCCCCACAGGGAGGGGAGGTATAGAGCACACCGTAGAGCGTTCTGTGGCGTTGGTCTCGGAACACTCTACGTCTCCCCTCCCTGTGGGGGAGGGGTCGGGGGAGGGGTCGTTTTCCGCCACAAAGAAGCGGGCACTTCCCACGCCAGCGCAAGTCCGATTCGGCAATGAACGCACTTGCTTCGGCATACGGAAAAAATACCCGGCAAGCGGTATAAACCGCTGAAAAATGTCGTTGAAGGGTCTAATAATGCAGGTTGCACCGGTTGACCTAAGAAAATCCGTCGTTGACCGAAATAGGGCAGGCAATACGTTTTAAAACAAACTACTTTCGTTGTCGTGAAACCGCCGGAGACAAGTTTTTTTGTTTGACAGGATAACAGGATTTACAGGATTTTATAGTGAAACCGCTCAATTGGTACATCGTCGCAGGGCATTTCCTCTATTGGTTGCTCTTTTTCCTGTTCGACTGGCTGGCTACCAGCGGCAAGGTGGGGCGTATCGATTCCGAAATCCTGCTGAAGGAAGCGGCGATCAACTTCGTATCGGCCGCTTCGCTGGCTTACAGTTCGATTTACTGGTTCCGGGCGAATTGGTTCGACGGGCGTTACCTGCGCCTGATTGCCGGCGTCGTGGTGTTCATATTACTGGCCGGTTTGCTCAAGCATTCCATGAAAACCGTTTTTATATATTTGCCCATGCTGGGGACGCATATCGGCGACGTTCCTTCCTGGCTCAACTATTGGAAACTGCGCTATGTGTTGGGTAGCATCGTATCGCCCATGTTGCAGGCGGGCATGGTGGTGATGGCTTATTTTTTCTCATTATGGACGCGCCAGCAGCGGCAGATTGAAAAAGCCAAACGCGAAAAAGTAGAGGCCGAACTCGAATTGTTGAAATCGCAGGTGGAGCCGCATTTCATTTTTAACACGCTGAACAACATTTATTATTTAGCCCAAAATAACCACCCGCGCACGGGCGAGATGATCTACCGGCTGGCGCAGTTGCTGAGTTTTATGCTCTACGACAGCCGCAAATCGCTGATCCCGGTGGAAAAAGAACTGGATTACATCCGCGATTATGTGAACCTCGAACGCATCCGGTATGGCGAAAACCTGGATATTTCGGTCAATGTATTCGGCTCATTGCAAGATGCGCTGGCGCCGCCGCTCTTGCTGCTGCCCTTGGTTGAAAACGCTTTCAAACACGGCATCGCACCGGTGGGCAAAGGCTGGATCCGGGTAGATGTGTCGCGGCGAAACGGCACTTTGGTCTGTAAAGTCGAAAACAGCGTGCCGGAACAAATGCTGGAAAAAATCCAGAAAAACGAGGCGTCGGGGCTGGGACTCAGCAACCTGGAAAGCCGCCTGGGTGCGTTATTCCCTGAAAATCATGAACTGAAAACCCTGCGGGGCAAAGAATCTTTTCTTTCTGTACTTTCGATACCGCTATGATCAATTGTCTGATTGTCGAAGACGAGCCGCTGGCGGCGGAATTGCTCAAATCGTATATCGGGAAAGTCCCCGATCTGGCATTGGTCGCCCACTGCGATACTGCGGTGGATGCTTTCGGCGTATTACAGCGCCAGCATATCGAACTCATGTTTCTCGACATCCGGATGCCGCGCCTCACCGGGCTGGAATTGTTGAAAACCCTTCAACACCCGCCGCCGGTCATCATGACGACTGCCTACCGCGATTATGCCGTGGAAAGTTACGACTACGACGTGCTCGATTATTTGGTAAAACCCATCCAGTTCGACCGTTTCCTGAAAGCCATCGGCAAATATTACCAGCGCCAAACAGTGCAGGCGCCTGCTGCTCAGCCCACTGTCGATACGTTCGAGCAAGCCTACCTCTTTTTTCGCGTGGACAGGGAGCAACAAAAAGTCTGGCTGAAAGACATCCTGTACATCGAAGGTTTGGGCGACTATGTGAAAATTTTCACCACCGGCGGATCGATTGTCACCTACGAGCGCCTGTCTTACCTGGAAGAAAAACTACCCGAAGAGCATTTTTTGCGGGTACACAAATCCTACATTATTTGTACCGACAAAGTGCAGTCCTTTTCCGGCTCGGCAGTCAAAGTTTCCGGCAAACTGATTCCTGTGGGGAGGATGTTTAAGGACCGGCTGGACCGGTTCGGGCGGTGAATGACATGAAAGGTTTTGAATGCCGAATGGCGATTACATGAAATACGAAATACGATGTGGGGCGCTGCTCCAGAAATGNNTCGTATTTCATGTAATCGCCATTCGGCATTCAATTTTGCCGTGCGCGGGTCTTACGACCCCGCACCATTCCCGTACCCACCTTCCATTGTCCAGAAATTGGTCAAAAATGGCCATTGGGCGTCTCCAGTAGCATAAAAAGCGGCAGACGACCACTTGTACTCCTCTGGCGTGGCTGCCAAATTCCACTTTGCCGCAGTCGGGTTGTGGTGAACATAGTTGATTTTTTGCAACGCCACCTTGTTCGTGTAAATCGGAATAGAAAGTGGCCGGTCTTTGAAAAACTGGTACTGCCTATCCTTTCGGTTTGTCTGAAAGTGTTCCAACACCTCGGGGTGGTGGTCGCGCAGGTCGTAGCGTATAGTCTGAGCGATAAACTTGAGCATCCGTTGTTGTGTATAGGCCAGAATATCAAGATGCCTCATCCCCCATACGACGTGAAAGTGGTTGGGCATGACCACGAAGGCATACACCCGGCAAGAGCCTTCTCGGGACAGGTAATCCAAACTTCCGGCAATCAGGTCTTTGTACTTATCTGGTTTGAACAGATGCTTCCAATCTTTCACTGTGGCAGTGGTGAAGTACAGGTCGTACAACATTTGCTGAGTGGGCAAGTACATATTGTTTTCAATTTAGCGGAGTGAAGATAAGACAAAAGATGGTGTAAGTCGTGTGTGCGGGAGACCCGCGCACGGCAAGGAAAGATGGAGTAAGTCGTGTGCGGAGACCCGCGCACGGCAAACGATGGTGCAATTCGTCTGCGGGGTCGTAAGACCCGCGCAAGGCAAAAAGGCGCCAGCGGTGCTCCGATGCGGCCGATTGCTATCCCGATCCATTAAATCAAGACCCTGCACGCGCTCCATTAATTCGCAACTCTTAACCAGGAAATCGTAACACACGACAGGGCGTGTGAGCGGAACTTTGCACCACCAAAAACGACGTTTTATGAATGCTTCAATTGCTTCTCTTGTCTGCAAATAATCCCGGCCGCCGATCTGATGCTACATAAATCCGTCATTCATCCACCGCTTTTCGTCATTCGACAATTCCTTCTTTGACTACAACCATCACCCGGGACATTTTTGTCCCGTTAAAACGAAAACACTTTTGCTATGAAAACAGTCACTCAAACCGGAAACCGATACAACCAATTACCTGACGAAAAACTCATCAGTATGGTAATGGCAGGTCAGCAGCAGGCGTATACCGCGCTCGTCCACCGGCACGAACGGTTGCTGCGGTTTGTGCTTCAACGTTACCTGAGCGACAGGGAAGCCGTCAGAGAAGTGATACAGGATACGTTTATGCGCGCTTTTCGCGCCTTGCCCGACTTCCGGGGCGAAAGCAAATTCAGCACCTGGCTTTCAAAAATCGCTGTTTCATTAGCCATCAACCGGTTGCGTGTGAAGCGTTATTCCCCCTGGGCATCCTTGGACGACACGCTGAAAATCTGGGAAAATGACCTGCACGACAATGAAGCATTGTTAGAAAAGCAGGAATCCGGCCAACTGCTCCGCCAGGCTTTACTTCAACTCTGCCCGCAGGACGCTACCGCGCTCGAATTGTTCTACTTCCGCGAACAAAGCATCGAAGAGATCGGCCATCTCACCGGCTGGACGAGTTCCAATATCAAAAGCCGGCTTTCCCGCGCCCGGCAGCGACTGCAGAAGGTACTCGTGAACGAGGGTCTGCACACCGAATATTATTCCTGATATCCCCCTGTATCATCCATTGGGTGTTAAAAAAATCTTATAGTCCGGAATGTTGTTCGACCATTCGGTTTTTCTATCTGTCTATGGAGAAAAGATGGAAACAGCATACACCAATTGCAATTGCCAGTCTCTTCAAAAACAACACTTTAAATTGAATTAAGCATGAAGCACTTCTTATTGTCCACCCTTTTGATCGTTCTATTTTCCGGGCAGATGTTTGCCCAAAAAACGCTCCCGCCCAGTCTGAAACCATATTCCGAAAACTGGTCGTACAACATAAAACGATTGCTCAACCACGCCGGATTCGACTTGCCGGCAGCAGCGGTCAATAAAATCTCCTCGCGCAGCCCGCTTCAGTTGGACTCCACCAAAACCTTCTACGCCTACAACCAACCGGCCCCCGGCGACAGCACCCCGTTGTTCCGTACGACGTACCAGTACGCTTCCGCAAATGAAAAAACGGAAATCAACTACCAGTGGGAGAACAACGCCTGGCTGACGCTCAACCGCACCACGCTCGTCAGCGACGACCAGCAGCGCATCCTCTCGGCGCTTGCCGAAGCCTACGACCCCAATACGCAGGGATATAAGCCCGACTCGAAGATCGAAAGTTTCCCGCACGGCAATTCGCAGGACTTGATCGACTCGTTCTTTGTGTATGGGTGGGATACGGTAGCGCAGGATTGGCTTCTTTTGGTGGGTACCCGCAATACCTTCGACGCAGAAGACCGCCTGCTGGAAAGTGTTTCCAACTTCGACTATTTCGGCACACAGGTGTTGTTCAAGGATGTTTATTTGTACGATGCCAACGGCGACAACCACCTGATCGAGCAGTCCGCTGTTTTTGACGGATTTGAAACACCCAGCGGCCGCACCGAACTTGTTTACGTGGATCACCGGCCCATCGAAGAAACGGCATTTACTTCCGACGGCATCAACTTTTACCCCACGGACCGCAGCAACTATGCTTACACCCTCTTCGGGGCGCTCCGGCTGCACATGAGTTTTGTATGGGATGATTCAATCGGAAACTTTCGCATGACCCAAAGGATTGAGTACGAGTTCGACAACGCACAGCGTGTGGCAAGCAGGAAAACCACCAATATTACCCCAAATGCCTGGGACGTAATCGATCTTGTCGCCTACGCTTATGTGGAAGATGAAAACCTTGCTCAGGAAATGACCTTCAACTGGGACCATGATTTGTTCGACTGGATTTTGGGCGACAAAAAATTCTACTATTACCAGGGTCTGGTCTCGACACCGCCACCGCCTGGCCCGGCCCTGGCGCTGCAAATTGCTCCCAATCCGACAGTTGACGCAGTTCGCTTAACGCTCGATAACGAAGCCATTGTACAGGTGTTTAACAACCGTGGACAGTTGCTGGAATCAAGCCTCGTACAGCCGGGTCAGTCGCTGAATCTGACGACATTGCCCGCAGGCATTTACCAGGTGACGGCGCAGTCAGGCGCGGATTTTTACAGCGGAAAAATTGTGAAGCAGTAGTTATTTTCATACCCGATCGGCACACGGGGCGGAACACCCACCGCCTTGTGTGCCTCGTTCCCCCGCACCATGTTCTACACACTTTCATTAGTGCTGATTTACGGCGCTTCCTTTTTTATCAAAAAGCAGATTTTTAAAAAAAGGCTTTTTGGAAAAACGGCCTGACAACCCCGTCCTCACTCAAAAACATTTTTGCTATGAAACCACTTGCCATCATTGTACTGCTCGCCCTGACGAGCCTCTTTGCCTGCAAAACGGCAGAAATCGCGATCGATCCCGCCCTGAAAGCGGAAGCCATGCCGGTAAAAGGCCGCAATGGCTGGCAAATCGGCCAGGTCATCAGTTACGGGGGCTTTACTACCGACAAAGTCCGCCGCGGCTGGACGAAAGGTTACGACATTCCGTTCATCGTGCGTTTTCAAGGCGCGAAAGAGAAACTGAGTTTCACCCAGTTCGGGCCGTCCGACGTACAGGCAGAAGTGGCTTGTATCAGCAAATTCAAAAGCACCGAGATTCAACTTGTCAACGACTTCTTCGGCATCCCGCTCGAATATCAAAACTATTTTGCAGGCAACATCGCGCTCGACGAAGGCCGCAGCGCCTGGGATTTTATCATCCACAACCCCAACGGCGATTTCCTGCGCGAAGAAGCCTCCGCCGGATTTGCCAAAAACGGGTCGCACCGCATCGACATCAAAGCCATCAGAGGACTGGAAGGCCAGCCCGACTGGCTAAAGGAACTGACCGTCTATGGCCACGAATTCCGCCTCGACGGAAAAGTAGTGGGCGCGGTCTCGACGATGAACAAAGGCAAAGTGTGGATTGACCAAAACCTCGACGCCGAAACAAAAACCGTCGTTGCCGCCATCGCCACCGGCTTGCTGTTGCGCACCGATGTAGAGAGTGTGGATATGCAGCCGGTGCGTTGAAGTCCGGCGTCAGATGACAAATTCTTTTTTTTGACAGGATTTACAGGGTTTTTTCCTCCAAGCAGGTCATTAAATCCTGTAAATCATCCTGTTATCCTGTCAAAAAACAAAACAATTTAAAAAATTAAGCCATGAAACAACAACCGTTCAAAGCGGTCTTGTTCGCATTGGTCGTCGCGCTCGGCGCGACGGCCTGCGAAAAAGACCCGACAACCGAGCCGAACCCCTTGCCGCCACAACAGGAACTTCCCAATCCGCTGCCTGCCAATGCCCTTGTCAGCAAACTCAAATGGACGGATACCGATCATTACACTTTTACCTACAATGCCAAAAATCAGGTGTCGAACCTGCGTTTCCAATATCAGTATGTACAAGGCGATCCCACCCAAATCCGCACGATTGTTTATGATTTTCAGTACGATGCGCAGGACAAACCGGTTCAGGTTGATTATACCGGCGGATTTTCAGAGAAATACGCTTATCACGGAAACCTGGTGCATCGGACGAAAGAGTTTTACCCCGGCGGCGATTGGTCGAAAGAAGTGACCTATATCTACGCCGACGACCGGATCGCGCAGGAAATATGGCACGTCAACGGTTTGCCCGGAGAGCCGGTCTCGGTTTATAAATACGAATTTGGGTACGACCAGAAAGGCAATCTTGCCGAAGTGAAAACGTACGAACAAGTCACGGATTCGACGTCGGGCCAACTCCGGTTCAAACTGCTCGAAACGACGGAATACAGCGACTTTGACGACAAAATCAACCCGACGAGTTGGATGCTGCGCCACCCCTATCTGCCGCAGGTGCGCTGGCAGTTCAACAACCCGCGGCGTGAAGTGCGCCGCCTGACCGACGGCACTTCGCAAACTACTACGCACGAATATGAGTACAACGACGAGGGTTTACCCGTCGTCAAGCGCAGCACACGGCCTTCCGGCGTGCTGACCATGACTTACGAATATTGACTAAGACAAAAAAAGCGGCTGCCCGGTAACCCCGGCAGCCGCTTTCGATGTGTCAGCAAGCGAAGCATCAATTCTCGCTTGTGGTCAATTTTAATTCCTTGATGCGGGCTTTTTTACCCACCAGTCCGCGCAGGTAATACAGGCGTGCGCGGCGCACCCGGCCCCGTTTCATTACCTGAATGCCGGCGATGTTCGGGTTGGAGAACGAGAAAATACGTTCCACACCCACGCCGTGCGACATTTTGCGTACGGTAAAGCTCTTGGTGAGGCCGTGGCCTTTGATCTGAATTACATCGCCGCGGTAGTCCTGTTCGCGGGTTTTATCGCCTTCCACGATTTTATAGGTAACAACAACGGTATCGCCCGTTTTGAAATCGGGAAATTTCGGCTTCGTCAGCAGTTGTTCGTGGACGAATTGTATGGCTTCCAACTCTTTCATTGTTCGAGTATTTATGATCCTCAATTTTTAAGAGGCGCAAAGGTATAAACTTACCCCGGAAAAAAAAATTATGTTTCGAAATTTTCCAAAAAACCTGTCAGCGGGAAAAGTTAATGCGGCAGATCGCTGTCAATATCCTGATTTCATCTGCTCATTTACCGTTTTTATCTACACTGACAAACGGCGCCTGATATAACCGGGTTTCTTTGCCCCCGCAAACTCAATGCAGCCGATGCAACACCTTCCTGTGCGGTAGAATCTTTGACAAAATAAATCGCAACCGGGATTAAACATCCGTTAACGTTCAGTGTTGTAACACCTTGTTTTAAGACATGTACCTTTGCCCCGGTTTTGGAACCTCCAATACCATTTCATTCACCATTCTAAAATTGCTTTGAAAAAAACATGAAAAAACTGCTCCTGCTTCCGATTTTGGCCATACTGGCGATGGCCGCTAATGTTGCCGACACCTACAACGTAGACGTAAATGCAAGTGCAATCGCCTGGACGGGTTACAAAGTAACTGGCAAACACACCGGCACTGTAAAAGTTAAAAGCGGCAACCTGGCCTGGGACGGCGGTAAACTCACCGGCGGCTCTTTCGAGATCGACATGAACTCCATCACCTGCACCGACCTGGAAGGTGAATATGCCGGCAAATTGGTCGGTCACCTGAAAAGCGACGATTTTTTTGGCGTAGCCAAATACCCGACCGCTAAATTCGTGATCACCAAGGCGATTCCGCAGGATACGAAAGGCAACTACAAAATTGTAGGCAACCTGACCATCAAGGAAAAAACCAACGAAGTGAAATTCATGGCGAATGCGACCGAAAGCAACGGCACCGTCAGCGCTTCGGGCAAAATCACTGTGGATCGTTCGGAATACGACGTTCGTTTCGGCTCGGGTTCGTTCTTCGACGGCCTTGGCGACAAAACGATTTACGATGAATTCGACCTGCAGGTAACGCTGGTAGCGAAGAAGTAAAGGGAAAAGGGGAATGAATTTTTTAGCGGGAAGGCATAAATTTTTTTTGAGAAAAAAATTTATGCCTTCCCGCTAAAAAATTCATTTACAGAAAATTGATTTTGAAAGAGGCTGCATCGTAAGCCTGTTTATTTGTTTATTCGTGGATTTGGTTATCCTGTTACTCCCTCATAATCAGGGATATTTTCAAATAACCAAATCACCATATAAACAAATAAACAGACTTACGATGCAGCCTCTTTTTTCTTAGTAGCGGTATGACTTTTGCTTAAAAGAAGGAGTTTTTAAGAAATGATGTAACTTTGTTGCCCAATTTTGTCAAAAAGCGCCGCCGCTTGTACGATAACGACCGCTTCCGGCGTTTTCACGCAAAATCTTTTCGCACATAGTCCAAACAACTACACCCTCATGCTTCGAGTTGCTACACCTTTCGCGCTGGCGTTTGGCCTTTTGTGCCTGACGACGCTCCGGGCGGAAAAAACAAAGTGCAACGACCGGCCTTTCCATCCAGGGGCTGCTACGGCATCTTCGTATACCTGCTGTGGATTCACCGCGCTGAGTTTCAACGACCTGTGCCATTGGCCGGAAGCCGATACCAATACGGCATTGCGTATTCTGATGTTTGATTACCTTGCCTACGACAGCGCCTACGCAGAAAAAGTGCGGCGGATCATTCAGGCGCAACTGCCAGCCTCCACCATTTCCGAATTCCGGGAGGGTACCACGCAGGAACTGAATCTGTCGTTGGCTACCCACGATGCAGTCGTTGTTGCTTATCCTTCCGGCGGAAGTCCGAATCAAATCAGGACTTATGGCCAACTGCTGGCACAATTCGTACGGCAGGGTGGGGTAGTGATACTGACCGGGACCAATGATTTTCAGGTTTTACAGCAGTTGGGTTTGTTCGAAGTAGAGTTCGGTTATTTCTGCGAACATCCTGTGATCCACGAAATTGCACCCGAACACGCCATCCTCGACGGCACTGCTTCGCAAATACCATTGTCCGACTTCGTATATCCGCTCGATGTGTCCGACCCGGATTTTGTTACCCTGGTGGACGTATTTGGCTATCAAAACGACGAATCTCCCATCAGTTGCTGGACGAACTCCGAAGAAGCCGTGGACCCTGCTTCGCTGCGCAATTTCCCGGTGATCGGTTATAAATCATTGGGCGCCGGCAAAGTTATTTACCTCGGCATGGAGTATTATCACGATCAGGTCGAACCGGCGCGCATCCTCGCGAACACCTTGCGTTGGGCCACTCAATCCAAAACAACTTTTGCCAATTTGACAGCTAAAGAAGTGCGCCTCCAGAACCGGCCTGTCAAGCGCAGCGAAGTAGTACTGCAAGCAGGCACCGGCCCCAAACAAGAAATTTTTGATTTGAAAATATACCCGAATCCCTACTACGACAAAGCCACCCTCGACATCGAATTGAAAAAATCCACCACCGTTGCAGTCGAAATGACCGACGAGAACGGCCGCATCGTGGCCGTGGTACTCCCGCAAAAAAGCCTGAGCCCTGGCATGTACCGGCTTGAATTGCCTAACCTGGCTGCAGGCGTGTACTTCGTCCAATGCAAAACGGGAGAAAAAGTAACGACCCGTAAAGTGGTGAAGACGGCAACGCGCTGATGCAACCATCGCGAACAACCTGGAAGCAGGTTTTAACCTGTACGCAATACGATTGACAGGATTCAGATAATAAATGAAAAATTTTCAATGGGGCAACCGCGCGGTTGCCCCATTTTTTTTGCCTTACCTTTACCCGCCGAAGCCTTAACGAGCGCGTCGTCCCCAACTTGCCCGCTCATAATCCCGCCTTTTCCCTCCAAAAAAAATCCCGTTCCGATTTGAATTTGCAACAGATTGGACCATCTGTTTTGCGATGTGCAGGCCGATATGCTTTGCACAATACATTAATTTGCAAAAATTCAGGAAATGAAACACGTCTTGACAAACACTGCCTGCGCGACAATTTTCTCTCTCCTTGCGCTTCTTCCCAATGCCAACCGGCTTTTTGCACAGGATGTCATCATGCAGGGTTTTTACTGGAACACCCACCCCGGCGACGTGACGAATACCACCACCGGCGGCATCTGGTGGGATACATTGGCGACCGTAGCGCCCCAACTCTCCGCCGCAGGTTTCAGCACCGTGTGGACGCCGCCGCCCACCAAAAGTTTTGCGGGTGTGTGGGACATGGGCTACGGAACCTATGACTACTTCGACCTTGGCGCCTATCTGAGCAAAGGCACTACCCGCACCCGTCACGGTAGCCGCGCCGAACTGGACGCCATGATCGCAGCCATGCACGCCAACAACCTCAAAGTCATGGCCGACGTAGTGCTCAACCACCGGGGCGGCGCAGACGCACAGGCGCCTTACCAGGTGAGCGGCTTTGGCAGCGGCTACAACGTGTTCACCCCGCCGAGCAACCGCATCCCCGGCGGGCCCGAGGATGTGCACCCGACCAACCAGCACCCCGACCTCAATCCCGATTACCACAACCGCATTTTCTTCGAAGACATTTGCCATTTCAACGAAAACGACGCCAACCCGCCCACCAATGCGGACGGCACACCCGGCAGTTGGTTTTTCGGTGCGCCGACCATCGTTGGTGCTATGGGTGACTCCCTCATCATGTGGGGGCGCTGGCTGGTGAACGACGTGGGCTACGACGAACTTCGTCTCGACGCGGTAAAACACGTCGATCCCTGGTACATCGCCAAATTTCTGGTGGAAAGCAAAAACGGCACGCAGCCGTATGCCATCGGCGAATCCTTCGAATATGGGTTGACTAACTTAGTCAATTACCACAACGCCGTGGAAACCAGCCCCAACAGCGGCTCCAAATCCGCTAAAATCTCGCTCTTCGATTTCCCGCTGCGCGGAGCGTTAAAGTCGGTTTTAAACAACGCCTCCGGCTCGACGGATTTATACAACACCCTCGGCAACGCGGGTCTCGTGTGGGCGACCGGCATGGACGGCGACGACGTCACGACCTGGCTCGAAAGCCACGACACCGACCGCACGGGCTACATCGACGACAGCGAGGGCTGTGCTATTCCTTACGGTAGCAGTTGCCTCAAATTCAATACAGAACCCGACCACGACCCGGTCGTTTCGGACAAAGAAGACATGGGTTACCCGGTACTCATGGCTGCCGAAGGCCGCCCGGTGGTGTTCTGGAAAGACTGGTACTGGTATGGTCTCGACGACGACATCAAGTGGCAAATGGCACTGCGCAACACTTTCGCTAAAGGCGTATCTGACCATATTCAGAATTTGGCCGGTTTTTGGCCGACCGACGCACCCTACGACGGCGATAACCACGGTGGCAATATGTTCGCCATGCGTCGCAACGGACTCACGGGTGGCGTGAACGACGGTCTCGTACTGGGTTTGAACGACGACGACGACAAAGAACACGCGGTGTATGTCAACACACCGTTCACCGGCAAATATTTGAAAGATTACTCTGACAGTTATCTGTTCCAGACCACGCAGGCGTTTGGCGACAGCCGAGCCTTGATAAAAGCCCAAAAACGCGACTACTCCTGGTGGTCGCTCACGGGTTTGTACCCAAAAACGGCAGGTACGGCTGCAAGCCATTTCAACATGAATGCCACGCCGGGCGGCTGCCCGCACTTCATTGCTGTATGCACTGCCGATGCTTCCAATTTGATTGTCAACGGTGCTCCGATTGCCGCCGGCGACGAAATTGCGGTGAAAAACGCCGCTGGTCAGGTGGTCGGCATAGGGCGCATCGGGCAGGGTTTCAAATGGAACGGCACAAAAGATATGATGATCGAAGTGCTGGGCGCACCATCATCGAACGGAATGGGTGCCGGTGAGAATTTTCGCGTGTTCGTTTGGGATGCGAGCGCCGGTTCGGAAGTCGAAATCGGCGCATTGCAGTACGCTTTGAACGGCTCGAATTTCAATTTTTCGCCCGAACGCCCCAACTCGCCCAATCGCAACGGCAACTTTTCAACATTCTCCGTGACGATCAACGCGACGGGCGCTTTTGCCTGCGAAGGTATTTCCCGTATCGTTGCTTTTAATACGCAAGTAGCAGTAAGCCAGCCGTTTTGCGCCAACGACCAGGCCGATGACGCGGCTTACAACGGCGGTTGGACAAACGGCACAAACGGTGGCAACGGATTCAGCGCGTGGAGTTTGTCACCTGCTTCCAATACCGGCAACGCAGGTTTTTTCATCGGCAGCAGCAACATCAACACCGGCGATGAATCCTGGGGGATGTACGGCAACAGCGGCCAGACCGCCGGCGCGGTGCGGCCTTTCGGCGTGGATGTGACTGTGGGAGGCACGGTGTCGTTCAGCATGGACAACGGCAGCATCCAAACGGGCGGCACCGTCGGCTGGGGGTTGCAAAACAGCAGCGGCAACAACCTGCTCGAATTTTACTTTGTCGGCGGCCAGTCGGAATACAAAACAAACGACAACACAGGTGAGCACGGTACGGGCATCGGCTTCACCGACAACGGCCTGACGCTGCAATTTTCGCTGCAAACGGCGACGACCTACCAATTGGTCGTCACGCCTTCGGGCGGCTCATCTTCCACGTTTTCAGGTAGTTTGAAAAATCCTGCGGGCGGCCAGGCCGTTAACCGAATTCGATTGTTCAATGCTAATGCCGGCAGTGGCCCGGCAAATGACGCTTTTTTCAACAGCCTCAGCGTGTGTTACCCCGCTACTTTGGTCATCAACGAAGTGGACTACGACCAAAGTGACGATGACACAAAGGAGTTTGTTGAACTCAAAAACGTGAGTAACGCGGCGGTGAATCTGGACAACTACAAACTGGAACTCGTAAACGGAGTTGGCCCTGCGGTTTATGCGACGGTAGATTTGCCAAATGTGAATTTGGCGGCGGGCGATTATTACGTGATATGCAACAGCGGCTCCGGCGTGGCAAATTGCGATTTGAATTTTACAGGCTCGACTGACCAAATCCAAAACGGCGTGGCCGATGCGATTCGCTTGGTTTTGAACGACGTCATCACGGTAGACGCACTCAGTTACGAAGGCTCAGTGGCGGGGGCAGTAGAAGTCTCGGGTGCGATGTTGAACGACAACGGCGCAGCGGCGGCCCAAAATCTCGGCCTCTCGCGCATTCCCGACGGAGACGATACAAACTTTAACAGCGCCGACTTTGTACTCACTTGCCTCTCGCCCGGTACGGCCAATATCAGCAACACCGACTCCGACAGCGACGGTCGCCCCGACGCTTGCGACAATTGCCCCGACGATGCCAACGCCACCCAAGTTGACACCGATATAGACGGCTTGGGCGATGCCTGCGACGATTGCCCATTGGCTGTATCTGATATCACTAATTTCAATACGACTACTTGTAATTGCGAGCCGGGCTACTATCCAGCCACCGAGGAACGCAATGGGCAAACCGTCATCATCGGCTGCCAGCCATGTCCGGCAGGGAGTTATTGCCCCGATGGCTTGAGTGCAGTGCTTTGTCCTCCCGGGAAATACAGCAATACGACCGGTTCCACGGCATGTTTAAACTGCGCCGCCGGCTCGTACCAGGATCAGTCGGGTCAGACGAGTTGCGCAGCCTGCCCGCCAGGCAAATACAGCAACGTGGAAGGCGCGGCAGCCTGCCAGAATTGCGCGGCAGGCTCGTACCAGGATCAGCCGGGGCAGGCTTCTTGTTTGGCTTGCGCTGCCGGTTCGTACCAGGACCAAGCGGGTCAGACGAGTTGCGCGGCCTGTCCGCCGGGCAAATACAGCAACGTGGAGGGTTCGGCGGAGTGCCTGAACTGCGCCGCCGGTTCGTACCAGGATCAACAGGGTCAGACGAGTTGTGCGGCCTGTCCGCCGGGCAAATACAGCAATGTGGAGGGTTCGGCGGAGTGCCTGAACTGTGCTGCCGGTTCGTACCAGGATCAACAGGGTCAGACGAGTTGCGCGGCCTGTCCGCCGGGCAAGTTCAGCAATGTGGAAGGTTCAGTCGAGTGTCTGAACTGCGCCGCCAATACTTACAGCGCCAGCCCCGGTTCTACGGTATGCGATGCCTGCGGCAACAATTTTTACAGCCCGCCGGGGTCGTCTTCCTGCACGGAATGCAACCTGACATTTACCGCAACGCCCACTGCAGAGTCTTGTGCGGGAGCGATGGACGGTCAAATAGACATCAGCAACGTCACGGGCGGCACAGCGCCGTTCCTGTATTCGATTGACAATGGCGCCAATTATTTCAACACGGCGACTTTCACAGGTTTATCTGCCGGGAATTACCAGGTGCGGGTGAAAGACGATTATCTCTGCGAAAGCGCGGCAGTCAGCGTGAACGTTTCGCTCGGCAGCTGCCCTTTTATCATCAGCGGAACGCTTTTCTGGGAACAAGACGACGTGAGCGGCGTTGGTAATGCGACAGTCGCACTGACGGGCGACCAAGCCGGCTCGACAACCACTCCGGCGGCGGGATCCTATTCGTTTACGGTCAGTTCCGGTTCGAATTTCACCGTCACTCCCACCAAAAACATCAACAAACTCAACGGCGTGACCGCCGCCGACGTCACCCGTGTTCAACAGCACGTTACCAATTCCAATCCGATCACGGATGCCTATAAGATGGTGGCGGCGGATGTAAACAAAAGCAACTCCATCACAACTGCCGACGTATCGGTTATCAATCAGTCGTTGCTCGGCAATCCGGCGGCATTGGCGCAATTCAAGACTTCCTGGCGTTTTGTGCCGACAGTACACACCATGACAAATCCACCCTGGGTTTTCCCGGAAAAAATCGACTTGACGGGTGTAAGCAGCAATGTTCCGGATCAAAATTTCTTTGGCATCAAAACGGGCGATGTCGTGGCGACTTTTGCCAATCCGGCGAATTTTGGCGCAGGTAATCCAATGGTACTGAACGTGAAAGACGAGGTTTTGCAATTCGGTACGGAGTTGCTTGCAACATTCAAAGTCAACCAGTTGGAAGATTTGGCTGCCATCCAGTTTGCCTTGAATTTTGACGTTGAAAAATTGGCGTTAACGGATATACAGCCGCTCGCCGGCTTGCCGCTTTCCGTTGACAATTTCGGCGCCTACAACATTTCTGAAGGTGAAATTCGCGTGGTGTGGTCGCAGGCGGAAGGTGTGTTTTTGGAAGAAGCCGCGCCAGTTTTTATCCTGAAATTCAACGTTTTGCAAAACGGCGGTAAATTGAGCGAGGCGCTTTATTTGGATTCAGGTGACTCAGGATTGCCGGCCCTCGCTTACACCAGCGCTTTGGAGGAGTCGAAAGTGGAGTTGAAATTCAGTGAATTGACCGGCGCCCCGCTGTTGGCGGGGCAGGCGGGTTTGCAGTTGTTCCAAAACCGGCCAAACCCGTTCAACGGTGCGACGGCGATTGGTTTTGTGCTGCCGGAAGCCTGCGAAGCGCAACTGCGTGTGTTCGACGTGTCGGGGCGGATGCTGGCGGAGCGCAAGGGGCAATACGCGGCGGGTAAACATGAGGAAACGTTTGATTTGGAGGGCATTTCAGGGGTCTTATACTACGAATTGACCACGCCGCTCGGGGTATTGGCGAAGAAGATGGTGGCAAACGTAAGGTAGTTCCAACCTTATCTTAAGGAACATGCAAACCTCGCGATTATCTACAGACGGGTTTGTATTACGATGCATTGGAGAGGGCGGCGGCAGTGCCGCCCTTTTCTTATTTTCGCCCCTCTCTTTTCAGGAAAACCGTAATCTTCCCGGTATGTACCTGCTTCGGTATTCGATGCTTTTATGGCTTTTGGGCTGGTTCTATACGGAGTCCGGCGCCCAGGAGTACCGCGCCTTCGCCCGCCGCTACGGCATCGAAGAGGGCTTGCCGCACCGGCAGGTGAATAGCCTGCTCCAGGACCGGAAAGGTTTTATCTGGGCCTCCACCAGTGCCGGGTTGGCGCGTTTCGACGGGCGGCGTTTCAAGGTGTTCAATAAAACGGAGAGCGGCTTCGGCGGCGACATCGTGGAGTGGGCGGTCGAGGGTGCCGATGGGTATATCTGGGCCCATCGTTCCGGGCAGAATGGCTGGCTCAATATCCTCGAGCCGGTCTCCGGAACGCTGATTCCGGAGGATATATTTTTTCAAAAACAACCGCCACCGGTACCGCACCAAAAGTGGTGGAAAGCGCCGTTGTTATCGCAGGACGGTTCACTGTTCTTTAGCCTGCTCGACGGCGGCGGCTTTTTGCGGTACCACCCGGACCCGGGCTGGTCGTACGTGCGGATACAGGACTGCAAAAATTTTTTAATACTCAAGGTAAGCACCCGGAATACGGTTTGGGGGCTGATGTCGAAGCAAGACGGCCTGTCAACGCTGGTAGAAGTCGGCACGGACGGCACGATCCTGCGGCAGCACCGGCCTCAGCCGGAATGTAATTTCTGGGACTTAAAGGGCGGGACAGGCAGCCCGGACGGATTGTTCATCATGGAGGTCTGCGCGGAAGGAGTAGAAAGCACTCTGGAGATCGATGCCAACGGAAACCGCCGGGAGGCGCCCTTTCCGGTTGAAAAGCTGTTCGTGCACCAACGCGCCCGCCTGGAAAACAACCGTATCAAGATTCAATTCCCATTTATCTTCGACCGGCACGACCGCCTGTTGCTCGACATTAGCCGGCAGTACCCGGAAATCGACCCTGCGCAATACCGCGATTACCTGCTCGACCGGAATGGAAATATTTGGTTTGCCACCACGTTCGGCCTGATCGTGGTGGAACTGCGCAAGAACTATTTCCGGCGCTTGATGTACGACGAAAACGCCATCGGCGGCCGGGGGAAAGCCTGCCGCGGATTGCTGGAAAAAAACGGCCGCCTGCTCGTCAACCTCGAAACACATGGGCAGGGGAGATACCGCGTGGACCCCCAAACCGGCAGTGCCGAACGGCTGGCGGGCATGTCCGGCATCGGCATCGCCCCGAGCGCCGACGGAAATGTATGGACGGAGTGCATGACGGGCAACAGTGCCTGGCAAACACTTTCCCTGTTTAAAGCCACAGCAGAAGGACAACTCACCTGGCTTAGTCTCCTCCGAAAAAGGGATTTTGGCTATATTTGGACGATCCTGGAAGAAAATCCGCAGCGGGTATTGCTCGGCCATATCAACGGTATGACGGTGTACAACCCCCTCGACAACACGGCGATTCCCTGGCACGACGAACACTTCCCGGAGTTCGATCATGCCAATATCACCTGGCTGGCCAAAGACCACCGCGGACAGATTTGGGCCTGCACCGAGCAAGGCCTGTTCCAACTGAAGCCCGGCGGCGGGGTGGCCGCGCGCTACTGGTCGGGCGGCAAAGGGCAGTTTCACCTGCCGTACGACAATATTTACCATATTTACGAGGACCCGGACGGCGTGTTTTGGCTCGGTACCGGCGGCGGCGGCCTGATCCGCTGGGACCGCCACGCGCCGCCCGGTCAACAGGTCCGGGTTGTTTTTCGCAAAAACGGCTTGCTCAACGGCGTGGTGTACGCTGCTTACGAAGACCGGCACGAGCACTTGTGGCTCCCGACGGATTACGGCATCGTTCAACTGGACAAAAAATCCTTGCAGGTACGGCGCACCTGGCTGACCACCGACGGACTGACGCACAACGAATTCAACCGCGTGTCGCACTGCCGGGGCGCCGACGGCACGCTTTATTTCGGCGGACTGAACGGCGTCACCGCGTTTCAGCCCGCCGATTTTTACGTCAAGTCCGAGGGCGCACATACCGGCTACAGGCTGGAAATCACCGGCTTCAGCGTTTTCGCGGCGGGCAGCGGGCAATCGGAAAACCGCACGGCCGAACTGCTTCAATCATACCGGACCACCGTACAGCCCGGCGACCGGTATCTTCAACTCGAGTTTGCCTTGCTCGACTTTACCGCCCCCGAAAAGGTGACCTATACCTGGAAACTGGAAGGCATCACCGCCGACTGGGAGACCCTGAAAGAACCTGTGCTCCGCCTGTCGGGGCTGCCCTATGGCGCCCGGCGCCTGCTTATCCGGGCGCAGGCCGGCAACGGCGCCCGGGCGGCAAACGAACTGAATATCCATCTGACGGTGTTGCCGCCTGTTTATCTGCGTTGGTGGTTTGTTTTGGGCACAATGTCGTTGGTCGTGGCCGGTATGTACGGCTGGTTCCGCTGGCGCACCCGCGAACAACGGCGCGCACAGGAGCGGCTCGAAAACGAAGTGGAACGCCAAACGACGACGATCCGCCGCCAAACGGAGGAACTGAAAAAACTGGACCAGGCCAAAAGCCGGTTCTTTGCCAACGTCAGCCACGAACTGCGCACCCCGCTGACCCTGATGCTGGGCCCCATCGGCTCCATGCTCAAGGCCCGGCGCCTCGACGACCGGGATTTTTCATTTGCAAAAACAGCGCATGCACACGGCAAACAACTGCTGCAACTCGTCAATGAAATCCTCGACCTCAGCAAAATGGAGTCGGGCAAAATGAAACTGCACGAAACTGCCGTATCCATCCAGCCTTTTTTGCGCCGGGTAGTCAGCGCTTTCGAAAGCCATGCCGAACGCCTCGGAATCCTGTTCGTGTTCGAATACCGGATTCCCGAACGACTCCGATTGCTTGCGGACGAAGACAAATTGCAAAAAGTGATGAACAACCTGCTGTCCAACGCCCTCAAATTCACCCCGCCCCATTCCGGCGGTTCGGTGTGTGTGCGTGTGGAAGAAGCGGGAGGTTTTATCCGGGTCGGCGTGCACGATACCGGGCGGGGCATCCATCCCGATGATTTGCCGCATGTGTTCGAACGATTTTACCAGACCTCGCAGACCGGCGCGCCCATTGAAGGCGGTACCGGAATCGGGCTGGCGCTTTGCCGGGAGTTTGCCGAAGTCATGCGGGGACACATTTGGGTGGAAAGCAAGTTGGGAACGGGTAGCAGTTTTTTATTTGAATTCCCGAAAAAGGAGGTGCTCGGCGTGAATAATGATGAATTATTAATGATGAATGATGAATCAGGAATGATGAATGATGTGCAGAATCACGATCGGGATTCATCATTCATTATTCCTGATTCATCATTCAAAAAGTCCATTTTACTGGTGGAAGACAACGAAAGCCTGCGCGACTACGTGGCGCTGATCCTGTCTGAAAAATACCAGGTTGTCACCGCCGAAAATGGACAGGTGGCTATAGACTTGCTGATCGGGAAACCCAAAAACCTCCCGTCCACCCTTCACCGTCAACTGTCTACCGTCCACCCTCCGCCTTCTACTCTCCACCGTCTACCCTCCACCGTCTACCGTCTACCGGATATGATCATTTCCGACGTTATGATGCCGGTGATGGACGGATTTCAGTTGCTGGAAGCACTCAAAGGCGACGACCGCTGGCGGCACATTCCGGTGGTGATGCTCACTGCCCGCGCCGACATGCGCGACAAACTCCGCGCTCTGCGCACCGGCGTGGACGACTATTTGCTCAAACCTTTCGAAGAAGACGAACTGCTGGCCCGCATCGATAACCTGCTGAAAAATTATGCCGGACGGTCAACCCCCGACCCTCTACCCTCCACCCTCTACCCTCCACCCTCGACCGTTACTGCCGAAGACCAGGCCTGGCTGGAAGCATTTGAAGTGGTGGTGGAAAAACGCCTCGGCGATTTCAACCTGACTGCCGGGATGCTGGCCGAGGACATGGCCATGAGCCGCGCCCCGTTTTTCCGGCATTTGAAACGGCTCACCGGCCTCACGCCGGCGCAATACCTCGACGAAGCGCGCTTTCAGAAAGCCAGGGGTTTGTTAGAAAACCGCCAGATCACTTCCGTCAAGGCGGTGGCCTACAAGGTCGGGTTCCGGCAGGTCAAGCATTTCTCGCAAAACTACAAAAAGCGGTTCGGGAAACTGCCGTCCGAATCGGTCGCATAAGTGCGTGTCCGGTACGATGATGTACGATGCCGTACGTTCATGGCCCTTTTTCGGGCAAAAAATACGCCTTCGATACGCTCGTGTGCCCTATCCGATACCCTCGTGTGCCGGGCATGAGGCTTTCTTTGTCCCAATGATCGCCCTGAAACGCAAAGCCGTTCCGATAATCCTCCGGCCCTGTATTTTACCCGATGCTGCCTTATCCCCCGGGCCGGCGTTCCCAACGATTTTCCATTATCCGATTTTACCGACGCGAAGATTTTTTCGCGGCCAAACGCTTGCAGCTTTCCCGGCGCTTCCTGCGCCCGGGCAGACTCTTGCTTGGCCGTGTGGAAAACACCGATATCGAACGCACATTTCTAACCACCGCATTCAAATTCATTTCAATGCAAAAGACACTTTACATTATGAAATCCATTTTTGCTTTTCTGCTTGTTTTCGGCTGTTTCGGTGCAGCCACGCTCCACGCCCAAAATGCAGCCCTCACCGTACAGGGTATCCTGAAAAAAGCCGACGGCAGCGCCGTGCCGGACGATGTTTATACCCTCTTTTTTGCCTTTTATGATGCAGAAGCCGGAGGGAATAAAGTCTGGGAAGAAATGATCAATGATGTAGAAACCACCGGCGGGGTGTATAGTGTGGTACTGGGTGTGGGTACGCCCCTCACGGCGCCGTTCAATGTACCGTATTACCTCAGCGTGAAAATCGGAAGCGCCTCCGCCCAGGAATTGCTGCCCCGGCCCCGCCTCAGTGCGGCGCCTTACGCCTTGTCGCTGCTGGGGCAGGACAATGTGATTCCGAGTACCGGGAACATTACGGTCCATGGCGTGACCGCTACGAACGGGATTACTGCCGGCGGCAATATCGCAGGCTATGGCCTTAGCGCCAGTGCCAGCCTTAGTGTGGCCGATGAATCTGACCTGACTAAAATTGTACGGGCGCACAACGGGATTCTGACCAATGTTGGAGGCCCATTAAGTTATGGCAGCAACCCCACCTTGTTTCGCGGGTACGGATTCCTGGGCGACGGCGGCACGGGGTACGGCTCTAATTCCGGCGGCGTGGCCAGTATCTGGGCCGGCGGGCAGAATGTAATCAATGCGACCAATGCGGAAATCACGATGACCAAACACGTTCATATTACCGGTTCAAAAACGATGAGCTATACCGGGGCAGTAGGCCAATTATGGAGTGGAGGTGTAGCAACATGGTCGTCCTTCTCAAACACAGCGGTTAGCCTCGAAACAGACAAGTACATCAAAACTGATGGCGTGTTTGCTGTGTCGGATCGTCGCGTCAAAAAAGGGTTTACGCCTTCCAATGCTGCGCATGATTTGTCCCAACTCATGCGATTGCGGGTAACGGACTACCAATACAAAGATGTGATCGGTAAAGGCAACAGCTGGAAAAAAGGATTTATCGCACAGGAAGTGGAGGAAGTTGTGCCGGAAGCGATTAACAACGACACGGGTGTGATCCCGGATGTTTACGCCCTGGCTCAAAATACCCGCCTCGACGCCGGCGCCCTGCGTCTGACCATGGAAAAACCCCACGACCTGAAAACGGGCGACAAAGTGCGCATCATGGCCGGCGACCACCAGGAAGACCTGCCGGTGACGGCCGTGGCATCCGCTACCGAGTTCAGCCTCGGCAACTGGAACCAGGCCGCTCCCGAGAAGGTATTTGTCTTTGGCCGCGAAGTCAACGACTTCCACTCGGTGGACTACAACCACCTGTTCACCATGAACATCTCCGCCACCCAGGAACTCGCCCGCCGCGTGGAAGCCCTCGAAAAAGAAAATGCGGACTCCAAGGCTGAAAACGCCGAACTCCGCCGGCTGATCGACGGAATACGGGCGGATGTAAATGTGCTGAAAGGACAACAGCGGTAAAAAAAACGCTCGTGGACATTCCTTTTTTTATTAAAAAACGATTCAATCACTCTCATCGTGAAAAAATCTATCCTCATCATCATAGCCGCATGGCTGTTTGCGGCTCAGTTGCCGGCCCAATCCCAGTCCTACAACCTCGGGGCGGAGTTCGGCGGCGGCTTGATTATATACCTCGAACCCGGCGGAACCTGGGGGCTGGTGGCCGCAAAAGTAAACGTCCCCCAACCGGGTGGCGGCCTTAACTGGTACCAGGCCATTGACTCCTGCAAACAATGGGTGCACGAACACAAAGGCGATTGGTTCCTGCCCTCCGAACCGGAATTGAGTTACATGATACCTTACCGGAGCCAGCTCGGTCTGACAGGTTCGTTTTGCTGGAGCACCACGGATGCCGGCGGGATCAATGCCGGCAATAAGCTGGTCAAAAACTTCGGCGGCGTCACGCCAGGCAACATAATTGTGCCCCCCGGCAATTCGTCAACCTATTTGGGCCCCATCTCGGCACGGGCCGTGCGCCGTTTTTATATTCCGCTCACCGGGGCAGCGGGCGAACCCGCCTGCCTGCCTGCCACCAACGGGGCTGCATTTGTGCCCGGCCCGGCCAACATCACCTACGGCGCCGGAATCAATATTGCGAATACTTCCCGCCGCATGAATGTGAGCGTCGGCGAAATGGTCGCCGGACAAGCCCGCGGCGGCGACTATTCCGTCGCCTTCGGCTCGATGGGCGGCTTTCTGCTCGCGCCGTTTGCGCCCATCGTGACGGCTTCGCAAGGCGAACTCCTCGACCGTATTCAAATATCCTGGGAGCCCAACCCGCTGGGGCCATTGCCCACAGAGGGCTACAAACTCTACCGCGACGGGGTGTTTTTGGGCGCATTCGACAACAATGTGCGCAATTTTAACGACTTCAACGTGATTGCCGGCAAACCCTACAAGTACGAAGTGGTGGGCATCAATGTGTACGGCGATGGTACCCGTGGCGCCACGCTCGGCTTTCAGGTACCCAACGGCGTTGTAACAGGCTATATTCAGACCATGAACAGCAGCCCGGTCGTGGACGCCATGGTAACGCTGATGCCCATGCAGGGTTTTTCGCTGCTGTTGGACCCCAGTGACCTGGCTTTTGCCGAGGACACGGCTGGCTTTTTGAAAAATGCAGCAAACTGGACGCTGACGACCTGGGTGCAAACCGATTCTGCCCGCACAGGCTCCAAAATTTTTAATTTTGAAGGCGCATCGTGGTCGCTCACGCCCATCGCAAGCGCCACGACGCACGAAGGGGTGAGCCTGAACGTGACCGGCCAGCCTTCCTTAGACATCCAGTTCCCCGACTCCACCAAACACGGCTGGCACCACATCGCCATCACCCACGACGGCACACAATTCCGCGCCTATCTGGATGGTGCGCTCGCCGGCAGCATCATGATGGCGGCGGCCAACGGCGATACGAAAACGCTCAACCTCGCAGGTGAAGGCTCGCAATGGAAAGGCCGCATCGACGAGCTGCGCATTTACCACAAAAAACTCGACGAACTGGACTTCGGCGAAGTCATCGAAGGCACGGCCTCCTCGCTTACGCCCGGCCTTAAGTATTACTGGAAAATGGACGAAGAACTCGGCACCAAGTCCTTCGACGTCATCGGGCGCACCCGGCTCATTTTCTGCGGCTCGACTTTCGACAAAAGCCGCCCGCCCGTGCGCACCTCCGGCAAGACCGACGAAAACGGCTACTACCGCATCGAATCGGCCAACTACGGCACCGGCACCACCTTTATCGCTACGCCTGGCAAATTGTTCTATATGCACCGCGCACTCAAATTCGCGCGCAGTGATATGGACTACGCCACGCTGCCCGATTTCGGGTTGACCGACAGCGCAACGCTCCAGACCGCTACGCTCGAACTGTGGGCCAACAGCGCCGGCCCCGACGGCGCCCAATGCCTGCTTTCCAAAAAATGGGGCAGCAACGAGTTCCGCCTTTCCCTCGTACCCAACGGCACCATCAACGACCTGAAGTGCTACCTGAACGGCACGGAGCAAATCCTGAGCACCTTTGGCATGGGCTACCAGCACATCGCGCTCACGTTCCAGCAGGCGGGCGGCAACCTGACCGTCAGTACCTACAAAAACGGCACGGTGGTCGGTACGACCAGCTTCCCGGCAACGACCGGCAACTGGTCGGATACCAGCCAGGTCTGGCTCGTGGGCGCCCGTACCAACGGCTTGTCGCAAACGGATTACTTTGGCGGTTTGCTGGACGAAATAGCCGTGTACGACACTATTTTACCGGCCGCAGACATACAGACGCATGCCACACAGACCCGCGACCCGTTGCGGCGCCACCTCCGGGCCTACTTTGCCTTCGACGAAGGAGCCGGCAACCAACTCAACAACGCCGGCGCTGCGCTGACGGGCGCAGGGAAAAGTTTCGGTACGGACTGGACGCCCTTCGCCGCAAACCAGGTAACCGAGCCGCATGAATTTTCACCCAAAACCCGGCAGGTAACCCTCAATCCGAGCGTTACTTCGGTGGACCAGGTGGATTTCACCGACCGCAGCACCGTGGCAGTATCGGGCTTTGTACGCTACAAAAACACCGACTGTTTCGCAAAGGGCATTGAAATTTTGGTCAATGGCGAGCGTTTCAGCCCACCGATCTTCACGGATTCGACAGGCCGGTTCCTCATCGATTTTGAACCCGGAGCGACGGCATTACTCACGCCCAAATTCGAAGACCACCAGTTCATTCCGGCGAGCTGGCAGGTCACGAATGTGAACAGCCCCATCGCGGGTATTTTGTTCAACGACGTCACCACCCGCAGGATCGACGGGCACATCGCCGGCGGCCATTGCAAAAAATCAATCATTTCAGGACCCGCAGAGGATTGCCGGATCAAAGTGCGCACCAAAGACGGCTGCTACGAACGCGAGATGCAGATCACCGCAATTGACGGCTATTATGAATTCGCGAACCTCCCACCGCTGGAACTGACGATTGCGATCACCAAACACAACAATTTCGCCATTTATACCGACTTCCAGAACCAGGGCGGCCGCACCATCGACCTGAGCAAGAAAGACTCCACGGACGTAGATTTTATTTACATCGCCCCGCCGCAGGTACTGGTGGAAGGGTTTGATGCATACCTAACGGCCTGTACGCCGCCGGTTATCGTCATACCCCAGTGGGATGTAGTGGAACTGACGATTAAAGCCTACGAACAATACGGCGTCGGCCAGGACCCTGCCGAACAGTGTTTCCTGGACAGCGCCCTGCTTTCCATCAACAACACCTTCGATCATGCCTATGACTTTACGACGCCGTTGGATACCTTCTACACCGGCGGGCAGTTTAAGTACAAATTTATCGTGGATCGCCCGAATCCTTTTGAGCCGTTTAAGCGGATCATGGAGGTGGTGGCAGATGACCTGGGCAGAAAAAGCGCCCCCTACCTTGAAGAAGCCATCATAACGGGTATCATCGTGGGCGAAGCCAAATTCACCACCCAATTGCCTGTGATGCCCAGTTTCGTGCTGCGCGACCCGCCGGGCGACGGCAGCTATGCCTATATGGAAAAGGAAACCAAAGTGTGTAACTCCCTGAACTTTGGCGGAGGCGTAAAATTGGCGTACATGACGGAGTACGAAGAAACGTATGGATCACACATCGAAACCACGCTCCCCTTCGTCGGCACGCACGTGGAAGCCGAAATAGAATATGAGAATAGCAACGAGTTTACGACCACCCTGACGGCGACTTCCACAAAGAGTATGGAATATTGCGTGACGACCAAAGAGGTGCTGAGCACCGACGACGGCGACCTGGTGGTGGGCGGCGCCACCTTGCTCGATCTTACGTCGAATGATACCCTTGCGGGAAATGATGTCTACGTCGGGGTCGGATTCAACATTATCTTTTCGGACAGCAAGGAAGTCAGTTTCAACAATTGCATAGCCAAGGTAGACAATGCGACGACCGTTTCGCCGGATACGTTTGTGACCAACTACAAGTATTCGGAATGGAATCTTGAAAATCACGTGATCCGCTACCTGGACACTTTGATTGCGAATGGTTTTGATGACGATGGTATCAATACCACCTCAAAAACCAGGTGGGAAAATTATATCGCGATGAACAAAGCCTTGAAAAAGGCGGCGAAATACCAACAGAACATATCTTTCGATGCCGGCGTACAATACGAAGCGTCCGTAACCATGGATACTACCGTTCATTTTGATGCGGAGGAGACGCTGGAATTCGAGTCCGTTAATGAACTCTACTTTAATGTGGAAATCGTTAAACCTTTTACAGACGGGTTTTCGATTGATGCCACCATAACAGTGGGCAGTGCTGTTAGCGTAGGCCGGACAGAAGAAACCGCCACCTCCGCGACAACGGGGTATGTGTTAAAAGACGACGACCCGGGCGACAACTGGACGATGGACGTCAAGGCGGACCCCATGTACCACACCCCCGTATTCGAGGTGAAGGCCGGTCAGACGTCATGCCCCTGGGAAGTGGGTACGGCCCACCGCGACCGGATTTCCATGATCTCAATAGATGGTACCCAGCGCACGGGTGTGCCTTCCAATGAGGCCGCTGTTTTCCACTTTGAACTGGGCAACAACTCCCCGACCTTCGAACTCCGGACTTACACCCTCACCGCAGGACCGGAAAGCAACCCCGACGGGGCGGTGATCAAGGTAAACGGCGCTATCCTGGACCATAACATCCTGTATGCCGTCGATTATGGAACAACACAACCGGTTACCATTACCGTCGAGCGGGGGCCGGAGGCGTATAGTTATAGTAGTCCCGGCCTGGAGGTGGTAACATTTGTCGCCTGCCACGATGAACGGGCTGCTGCATTGGGCTTCGCCCCCGACAATGAAACGTTCCTGTATTCGGCCAATTACCTTCAGGTGGACTTCATCGAGCCTTGCAGCGAAGTGGACATCAGTTTCCCCTTCGACGGTTGGGTGGTCAAGCCGGACACCGTTGGCAACCCTGATATTTTGCCGATTACCGTTTACGGATACAATATAAACGACCCTGATCTGCTGGGCATTCGCCTGCAATACCGGCCTGCCAACGGCGACGGCGCCTGGATCAATATTACCGGCGGTACACCCGATTATATACCTAAAGCCGATCTGGGGGACGTTTATACCCAGAAGGACTGGAACACGGGCGGGACGCCAAAATTGGCCGACGGCCCTTACGAAATCCGGGCGCTCACGGAGTGTGCCGGCGGTCCCCAGGCTAATCCGGGTTATTCTCATGTCATCAAAGGACGCATCGAACGGCAGCCGCCCAGCCTCATCGGTGTGCCCGAACCCTCGGACGGTGTCTATCAGGTCGGCGACGAGATTTCTTTCTCCTTCAACAAGGACATCAACTGCAGCAAAATCAACGCTGTGGACAACGTGTTGCTCTTCGACGCTACAACCGGTTTGCCGGTCGGAATCGACATCACCTGCCACGACAACAAGATTTTCCTCGATCCGAGCTTTCAAAACGAGTATTTTGAAAACCGCATCCTCCGCGCCGAACTGCACGACATAGAGGACCTGACGGGCAACAAACTCGTTTATGAAGAATGGGAATTCTATGTGGATAGAAACGAATTGGCCTGGCTCACCGACAGCCTCGGCATGACGAAAAACGAAGACGAGATCACAACCGTGACGGCCAGCATCCACAACCGCGGCGGCTACCCCGTGCCGTTCACCATCACGGGAGTTCCGGATTGGGTGCGGGTGGTGCCGAATTCGGGTACTTTGGTCGCCAACGAGATACGCCCCATCACGTTCGAGGTGGACTCGACTTTGGCCTTCGGACACTGGGCGGATACCATCGTGCTGCACACCGAAACCGGCCAGAATCCATTCTTTATGGGCGGCGACGAAGCCCTGCCGTTCGGCGTGCGGGTGGTGTGCCGCCCGCCCGACTGGGATATGGACGCCGGCATCTATCCGGTGACGATGAACATGGTGTTGAAACTCGACATCGAGGGTGAATTTTCCCTCGACGCCGAAGACATTGTGGCCGCCTACATCGACGGCGAACTGCGGGGCCGCGCCCACGTAATGTACGTGCCCCAGGTGGGACAGTACCTCGCTTACCTCACCATTTACGGCGAATCGGTGGAATCGGGCGAGCCGGTACTGCTCCAGGTGTGGGACGCTTCGGCTTGTCTGCGTTACGGCGCCGTGCAGGAAACCTTCACCTTCCAGCCCGACAACGTGATCGGCACGCCTGTAGCGCCGCAGGTGGTGCACACCAACAGCCTGGTGCTGCGCGAAATACCGCTGAGCAACGGCTGGAACTGGGTTTCGTTCAACCTCGCGTTCCCCGATCCGGCCCTCAACCCGGCGCTGGCGTCGTTGAATCACCCTGCAAACGACCTGATCAAAGGCCAGAGCGCCTTTTCGGTATACAGCAGCGGCTGGTTCGGCTCGCTGGCGACCCTTGGCAACACTTCGATGTACCAGTACCGCGCCGACCAGCCCGATACGCTGAAAATGCTGGGCAACCTGATCGACCCGGCGTCGGTCGGCATCCCGTTGGTGAGCGGCTGGAACTGGCTGGGCTACCTGCCGAATTTTGCGCTGCCGCTGAACGATGCGCTGGCGTCGCTGAGCCCGCAGACGGGCGATTTGATCAAAAGCCAAACGGAATTTGCCCAATTCATCAGCGGATTCGGGTGGCTGGGCAACCTGAAATTCATGCAGCCGCCGCTGGGTTATCAACTCCGGCTGACGAGCGCCGGGGCCCTGACCTACCCCGACAACAATTTCAGGCCGGCGAATGAGGTGAGCGACCGGGGCGGCCCGACAGCAGCAGTGCACTGGCAGGTAGACCCGACGCAATTCGAACACAACATGACGCTGGTCGGCATGTTGTCGCAGAACGGCCAGAACACCACGGCAGCCGGCACGGAACTCGGCGCTTTTGCCGGCGGCGACCTGCGCGGCGCCGCGCAGGCGGTGTGGGTGGAACCGATTGGCGCGCACCTGTTTTTCCTGACAACCTACGCCAATACGAGCGGTGAGGCGCTGCATTTCAAACTGTACAATCCGGCCGACGGGAGCACCGGCGACCTGGCGGAGACGATGTATTTCGCCGCTGACCTGCACCAGGGCGCCATCGAAGACCCCATGCCGTTCACGCTGGCGACCACCGGCTCGACGGATGTCGCCGTGCAACAACACTTTGACATTCAGCCCAATCCGTTTGCCGACGCGACCACATTGCTGCTCGACGCGACCGGCGACGAGGAGATGAAAGTGTACATCACGGATGTGTCGGGTCGTGTTTTGGAGCAATTCCGATGGGAGGTGCGGCAAGGGAAAAATGCCTGGTCGTGGCGACCAGAAAGTGTGCTGCCGTCCGGCGTTTATTTTGTAAAAATCGAATCGGCAGAGGGAACGATGGCGAGGAAGGTGGTGCGGGAATAAGCGATGTACATTTCACCAGGGCCAGCCTCCCAAGATGCCGCCCGACATTTCATCTTCCAAAGTCAAAACCTATGACACATCGCATCCTCAACATATCGCTGCCGCTGCTATGCCTGCTATGGCTGCCGGCCCGCACGGCTGTTGGGCAACTCTGGCCGGTGAACCCCTCCGGCTACCAGTTCAGCATGAACGTGGTGGCGCAGATGCGGATAGGCGGTCAGCCCAACCATACGCCGGGCAATACGATCGCCGCCTTTCACTACGGAGCAGTGCGGGGCGTTGCCACGCCCTTGCTGCTGGGGAACCAGGCCTATTATTTTCTGACCTTGTACAGCAACGGCTACGTGGGAGATTCGCTCACATTCCGGGCATTTTTGTTGGTCGGCAACCAACTCTACGAGTCATCCGACACGATCGTATTTGCGCACCAGAAAGTGCTGGGCGACCTCACCAATCCCTTTCCAATCAATTTTGGGCCCAGCGAAAAGCCATTTATTTATTCCGCAACAGATGTGGATTTTATCGAATTGTCCTGTCCCGATACGTTGCACGATGTGCAGGCGGGCGACGATGTGAGTTCGGAAGGCGCCGGGCTGGTTTACAGCCTGGCAGGCGGCGCGGACGTATCGAAGTTCAACCTGGATGCGGCGACGGGGCTTTTGTCGTGGCTCAACTTTGAACCCGATTTTGAAAACCCCTCCGATGCAGACGGCGACAACCGATACGAGGTGCAGGTGACGGTCACGGACGCGTCGGGCTACACAGATGTGCAGTGGATCACGGTGCGGGTGCTGGACAACCTGCCGCCGGTGGCGCAATGTCCGGCAGACCAAACGGTGGGTACCGGCGATGATGATGCCGGGAATTGCAACACCACGGCCATTGGTACGGAACTTGTTGGTTCTGCGGACGCGTGCGCGGGATCGGTCGCATACGCCCTCTCCGGCGCCACGGCAGGCAGCGGCGCCGGAAATTTGCCGGCCGATCAATTATTCGACCCCGGCGTGACGACCGTGACGTACACAGTAACCGAAGGGGAGCCCGGCGGCAGCAGCGTCGAATGTTCCTTTACGGTGACGGTGACGGACAATGAAAATCCGGTTGCGACCTGTCCGGCCGGCGCGATCCGTTACCCTGAAGGCCCGGATTGTGCATATACAATCGATGGGGGAGAGTTGGATGCTGCGGCAAATGACAATTGCAGTGTGCCGGCGCTCGTCAATGACCTGAACAACAGCGCTACATTGGCCGGGATCGTGCTTCAAAGCAACACGGTCACCACGGTCACCTGGCAGGCCACCGACGGGGTAGGACGGATGGGCAGTTGTACGGTGACCATCACGGTGGACGACTGCAACATTAACATCGGCGGTGCAATCCTATGGAAAACCAACCCAACCCAGGGAGTCAACACCACCACAGTGACGCTGAGCGGCGCCGGGAGCTGGAGCCTGACGACCGGCTCAGACGGGAGTTATTTTTTCGCGACGAATGTTGCCACGGGCAGTTTTACGGTAGTGCCGACAAAAAACATCAACAAATTGAACGGGGTGAGTGCTGCGGATATATCTGCGATACAGCAACACGTTGCCGGCAATTTTCCGATCACGGACCTTTACAGGCTTGTTGCAGCGGATGCGAACAAGAGCAACAGTGTGACGACACAGGATGTGACGATACTCAACCAGGCGCTGTTGGGTAATCCTTCGGCGCTGGCGCAGATCAAAACTTCGTGGCGGTTTGTGCCCACGACGCATGTGATGAGCAACCCGCCGTGGGGGTTTCCGGAGAGTCTGGCGCTGACGAACGCGACGGGCAACCAATTTGGGAAGGATTTTTACGGGATCAAAACGGGGGATGTGGTGGCCACCTTTGCCAACCCGGCGAACTTCGGGCCGGATGGCGGATCGGGATTTGCCTTCACGGTACAGGACCGGGTGCTGGAAGCAGGTGAAGCGGTATCGGCGGAGTTCAGAACCGGGACGTTTGAAGATTTGGCTGCGTTCCAGGTGGCGCTGCACTTCGATCCGGATCAAATGGAAATGGTGGAGATCGAACCGCTGGATGGCATTTCGCTGACGGAGGATCACTTCGGCACCTACAACCTGGAGGCGGGAGAAATCCGGGTGGTGTGGTCGCAGGCGGAAGGTGTGACAGTGGCGGAAGGCGCTGCCGTGTTCCGCATAACATTCAGGGCTTTGCAAAGCGGCGGCAAGTTGAGCGGGGTGCTGTCCGTGGACGAATCGGAGATACCGGCCTCGGCGTATACCAGTGTTTTTGGGGAATCGAAAGTGACCTTGCAATTCGGGGAATTGAACGGCGCCCCGTCGTTGGCGGGGCAGGCGGGCTTGCGGTTGTTCCAAAACAAGCCCAACCCTTTCAGCGGGACGACGGTGATTTCGTTTGTTCTCCCAAAAGAATCGGAGTTGCAGTTGCGGGTGTTCGACACTTCAGGACGGGTGCTGGCCGAACGAATTGGGCAATATCCGGCGGGCGAACATGCATCACTATTTGACCTGGAGGGAGCATCAGGTGTGCTGTACTACACATTGACGACCCCGTTCGGTATACTTTCAAAGAAAATGGCAGTATTGGGAAAATAGTACTTTTGAGCAGTGGGGAAAAATGTGTTCAGGACTCTTCTGACGCGCAACGGGGCGGCAATTATGCCGCCCCGTTTGTTTTTGGCGCTTCATTTTCAGGTTTAAAAAAATTTTGCAGACGCGCCGATTTGGGAGCATTTGGAATAAATTAACATACTAATAAGCAGCGGATTAGGTCAAATCCTCATCGCCCGGGCATCAATTTGAACTTTCATTTTCCATGCCTGTGGAAAATATATTAGACGAATGATGGTAGATATCGGAAAATTCGGCTTTATGTTTGTACTGTTTTTTAAGAGAATTTATATTTTAATCTTGTAATCTCATGAGTGAAGTGGGCATCTGAACGATCGCCGTCTGTAAAGCTATAAGTATACTTTTAGTAAGCAGCTCTCCTTCCTCATATTATTTTTTTCCATCCTGAATAATGTTCCGATTAGCGCTTGGTAACAAGTGCCGACACCTTCATTCATGCCTTTTTCAGGCTGTACCGGAGGGTGTTTGATCGTTGTTTTATTTAATCCGATCTCGCAAAAGTTTAACTGACTTCCAAATGGTAACACATCGACTCCAGTGTGTGTATCTTCCAGTAAGTCGTGCAAATGCTCCCCGGGCACGAAAAATTCCTCTAAACCACTTAGAGCGGTATTTTTTTGCGCGTTCTGAATTGTCCTCAGGCCCTCTTGTTTCGGGTCACTTTGCCATTTTTAGTAAATCTGCTTTTCCTTTCAATATAAGAATATCGCGTTGCGGCTCAGTTAGGCCGGGATGCGATTTTTTGTTTTTGACCAATCACCAAGTCTAAAACCATCCCGTTATATTATGAAAAATAATTTACATTTCGGACTCAATATCTTTTGTGTAAAGGTAAATCTGAGTGTTGTATTTGCAGCGCTTTTTGTGTTGTTCGCCTCCGTAATTGCCAAAACGCAACCCAATGCGCTGAACTTCGACGGGGTGGACGACTACGTGTCGAGACCTATTTCAACTTCCCTGATGGGTTCGACGCCGACAACCATCGAGTTTTGGGCCAACCCGACCCCTTCTCCCACAGGAATTGGCTTTGCCGTGACGATCAATACGGCCGAGGTTGCGGTTCGTTTTACCAATAGCGGCGATGTGCAGTTGGAACATTTCGGAGGACCGGTATTCAATGCCGGCAATATTAACGACGGTTGCTGGCATCACTACGCGTTCACCTGGGACGGTACGACGGCTTATGGCTTTATAGACGGGCAACCCACCCCGAACCCGAGCCAGATCGCCGCATTCCCGGCGACCAGCGCCTCCGGCACACTTTATCTGGGCGTTTACAACCTGCAATACTATTTGAAAGGCTCGATGGACGAGGTACGCATTTGGAACGTTCAACGCACGCAAGCTCAAATTCAAGCCAACATGCTGACCGAACTGGTCGGCAATGAGCCGGGCCTGCTCACCTACTATAAATTCAACCAGGGAACGGCCGGCGGCAACAATGCCGGGCAGACGACCCTCTTTGCCACCACCGGCACCGACGGTACGTTGAGCAATTTTGCGCTCAACGGCGCAACCTCCAACTGGGTCACATCCGGCGCTTTGATGCATTACCCCGAAGCGAACGTGCAGGGCAACAGCGTCTCTGTCACAGACGGCGACAATACGCCCAGCCTGGCTGATCATACGGATTTTGGCGGGACAGACGTAAGCAGCGGAATGGTCGTGCGCACCTTTACCGTTCAGAATTCCGGCGCCGCTTCGCTGAACGTCTCCAGTATTGCGAAAAGCGGAACCCATCAGGCCGATTTCACTATCGGCGCCCTGACCCCGGCCAGCCCGGTGGCTGTAGGCATTCCTGCAACTTTCACCGTAACCTTCGATCCTTCAGCCGGCGGCACACGTTCGGCGACCATTACGGTCAATAATGATGATTGTGACGAGGCTGTGTACGACTTTGCCATTCAGGGCTTCGGTTGCGGTACGCTTTCCTTCACAGGTACGCCGACGGCAACCTGTACCGGCGGCAATTCCGGTCAGATTGCCATCACCGGCGAAACCGGCGGCACGTCGCCGTACATGTATTCAATTGACAATGGAGCGAACTATGCTGGAACCGCGACCTTTACCGGTCTGAGCGCTACTACCTACCAAGTCAGGATAAAAGACGCCAACGGCTGCGAAAGTGCTGCCACACCCGTAATCGTGGGGACGGTGGTATGCGCGATCCAGAACATGAGTACCGGCGAATCTTTCATGTCTATCCAGGCGGCCATCGACGACCCGCAGACGCTGAGCGGACATACGCTCGCCATCGCAGCGGGAACTTATACCGGCAACGTGGATGCCAGCGCCAAAGACATCACTTTTTCCCCCGGCGCCAGCCCCGGCTGTGTGACCATAACGGGTGATCTGACCCTCAACAGCGGCGACGTTATGCTGATGGAAATCAACGGCACAACAGCTTGCACGCAGTATGATCAATTCATTGTGACCGGCACGGTGACGCTCGGTGGTGCTACCCTGAGCCTCACGCTGGGTTACACGCCTGCTTCCGGCGATTTGATCAAGATCATCGACGGCTCCAACCCGATCGCGGGCATGTTCGCCCAAGGCGCCACTGTTACTGCGGGCGGGTATACTTTCAACATCAATTATGCCGGCGGCGACGGCAACGACGTCGTACTATCTCCTTGTTTCCGGGTTGAAAATACCACTACCCTGGAACAATTCTGCACCCTGCAGGAGGCGGTCAACGATGCTAACACATTAGCGGGACATACCCTCAAACTGTTGACCAACCTGACGGAAGGCATTGTTACAGTCAACAAAGACCTGACAATCGATGGCGACGGCTTTACCCTGACTTCGACATCCGCGACGTATGGTATCGCCGTCACGGTGGCCGACGTGTCCATCGAAGATCTCACGATCGAGGATGCCGGCACCTTCGGTATCCACGTCGGCTGCGGTTCCGATAATCTCGCACTCACCAACGTTGCGGTAGACGATTGCGGCGGCACCGGTATCGCACTGAACGGCTCCGACAACTGCGTACTGACCAACATCACTTCCACCAACAATACCGGCAACGGTATATCGGTCACCAACTGCGACAACCTGACCATCAACGGCATTACCACCAGCGGCAATGCGTTCAGCCCTGCGTTCAGCGCGGGCATCGGCTTGTTCACCAGCGCAGGCACCTGCCCACCGGCCGGTATCAGCGATTTTGAACTGATTGGCGCCATCAGCATCGGCGAGCCGGTGAAAGTATATTCCGGGAAAGCCAATGCGGCCGATGTCATCACCATCAGCCCGACCAGCACTTCCATTCAATGGGCTGTGGGTACCAGCGCGGTCGATCGCTCCTATTGGCCCGACAAAGCGACGGCCTACACCGTGGTGGATGCGCTCTTCGAAGCGCCCTACAACCTGCCCAACACCACAGTTTTTGTGGAAGAAGTGGCGACAGACAACCTGTATGTGGACGACGACCCCAACGGCGACGCTGCGCCCGCGATGTCGATCCAGACCGCAGTCAATTTTGCTGCTGCCGGTAAGACCATTTTTGTGGAAGTCGGTATTTTTAATGAGCGTGTGACCGTCACCAAATCGCTGACCATAGATGGCGGCGGTATGGCATCATCGGTACTATTCGGTACCGGCCTGCCGGCAGGCGCCAGTGGTATCACTATTAATAGCGGTGTCACCAACGTCACCATCCAGGATCTCGGGGTGACCGCTTATACGGGTACTTCTCCGAATAGTACAGGCGGTATCTATGCCATCGGGGGCAACAACAACCTCACGCTCAAAAATCTGGACGTGAGCAACAACCCCAGTTGTTCGGGTATCTACATCGAGGGGAATGTAGGTATTACCAATGTCATGATCGACAATGTGAAGTCGCACGGGCATGGCGCCGGCGCCCGCGGCATCGTGATCTGGAACGGCTTAAAAAGCAACATCACCATCCAAAACTGTGAAGTCTACAGCAACAACTGTTGCGGCATCGAACTCCAGGATGGTACCGCTACGGGCGTCACGCTGTTTAACAACAACGTACACGACAACGCCGACAGCGGCATCAGCCCGACCGGTTTGACCGGACCCGGCGCCAACCTGATCGACATGAATACGGTCACGAACAACGGTCGTTTCGGTATCGAACTCAAATTGCCGAACGGTACGGGCGCTACTTCGGGCCCCGGTAGCATCGTAGTTCAAAACAATATCGTAACCCGCAACACCACCATCATCCCTGAAGCCCGCGACATCGCCGGCATTTCGGTGTATCGCCGCGGCTATGTTGTCGGCAACAACAATGTCAACATCCCTACCGGCGTGGTGGTACAAAACAACACGGTGTCGGGCTACACACAGCCGAGCAGCAGCGACGGCTTCGGTATCGTGATCGAGGGCACCAATCACACCGTCACCGGCAATACGATCAACAACAACGATGTGGGTCTCCAGCAACAAGCCGGTCATTTGCCTTACACCGAAAATACAAACGTCGACGGCGACCAGACGAACTTAGCCGACCAGTTCTTCGGTCGCGGCAACTCGCCCGTCGCCTGCGGTAATACGATCACACCCAACACCTTCAGCGGCAATACGACCAACAGCCGCAATGTCGGGCCGGGCGTGAATCTGCTGGCCGGCGTGGTGCTGAACGACAATACGGATGAGACGTTCTGTTCGATTCAGGCGGCGATCGACGACAGTCATACGACCAACGGGCATGTCATCATTGCAGAGCCCGGCACTTATGTCGAAAATGTTGCCCTGAATAAAACACTCACACTGAAAGGTGCAAAACAAGGCGTTGATGCACGCGGACGGGTAGTTGGGGCGCCCAACCCTGCTGTTGAAAGTGTCATTGCACCCGCTTCGGGAAAAGCGCTTGATCTGCTGAGTGGTACCGGCGCCTCCACCATCGATGGCTTTGCCATGGTATCCGTGCCTGCCACCGGTACTGCAGGTGTGATTTCGTCAGATGCTTCGGCTACCGACGGACTGAAGTTAAAAAATAACTACATCGCTGTCAGCAGCGGAACCGGCGCAGCGCTTTGGTTGAATAAAAATGCCATCGACGCCGATATCGAATACAATGAATTCGTCGCTGCCACAGGCTCCGTCCAGGCAATTTTTCTCGATGGCGGCGATCAGTTTCACGGTCTGCATTTTACCAATAACAATGTGTTGCGTTCCGGAGCACTGGGTAATACCGGATTCTTCGTGGACGGCAACCGCAACGTCGGCACAAGCGCCTCCCCCCGTACCCCGCTTATAAAAGGCAACCTGATTCAGGGACATGCCCTCGGACTGAACGGCGGTAGCCGTTCCTTTGAAAACGCCGAGATTTCCGAAAACACCTTTAACGGCAATACCGGAGGAGCGGCAGCAGGGCCGAAAAACTCCAATATCTCTCGCAATACATTTAGCAGCAATACCTTGTACGGCTTGCGGCTTACCTCCTTCGGCAATACTGTCGATCCCACCCGGGGTTCGCAGACCACTACAGTACAAAACAACTTTTTCAGCGGCAACGGCACGACAGTCGATATGACCAACGGATACGGCGACCTGCTCATCAATAACCAGTACACCGGTGTGGTCGCCACCAATACCATTACTGAAAACAATTTCGGAAGTACAATAGCGATCTTCAATAGAGAAACCGATGGCGAAATGGTGGATGCAGAATGCAACTGGTTTGGCTCAACGGCTTCCGGCGCCATCAATGCTAAAATCATCAATCAGAGTGGTGCGGTCACTGACGTTTCTCCCTGGCTGATCAATGGAACCGATAACGACGGCGGAACAGCCGGCTTCCAACCGGTGCCTGCGTCATGCCTGGGTTCGACGGTTGTCATCAGCATCGCAGTCAATACGCCGGCAACCTGTTTTGGAGGCCCCAACAACGGTTCGGTAACAACCATGACAACCGGCGGAACGGCACCTTACACTTATCTTTGGAGCAATAGTGCTGTGACGCCTGACATCAGCGGTGTGCCTGCAGGAGTTTATACAGTAACAGTGACCGATTTTTACGGCTCCACCGGGACTGCCACCGCTACCGTGGTGTTTATGCCTGTGACAAACACTTCGACCTCAACCGGTTACCCGACCATTCAAGCGGCAATCACGGCGGCTTCGGCCGGTAATGTCATACAGGTATGTGCAGGCACGTATGCCGAAACGATTACCGTCAATACCGATCTGACAATACTGGGCCCCAACGCCGGTACGCCGGGCAACGGCTCACGGGTAGCCGAAGCCATCATTGTACCGCCTTCGGAACTCAACCTTACCCCTCCGAGAGAATGGAGCAGCACTCCGCTCGTTACACTCGGCGTAGACGGTATCACCATGGATGGTTTCAAAATCAGCGCCGATAACACGCTGATCAACGGCTATAGTTATGCCGGCATGGACATTGAAGCGGGCAAAGGCATACATGCTACAGGGAATGAAATAGAATTTGTCAACAATATCGTGGAAAAATTCACCTATATGGGATTCCACTCAGCCGGCGGGCAAGTAACGCCGCACTATAAAAATGTTGAAGTAACGAACAACAAATTTGATAATATCCATGATTTGACCCAACTCGGCTACGGTTTTGCCATGTACATACAGGGAACGGCTGCAGAAGTTGCGAATAACACTGTGACAAACAGCCGTGTTGCTATTCAGGTGCAACCTTACCGGGTCGTTCAGGGCACCAATGGCGTATCCGTTTGCAGCAATAACAATTTCTCCGTTTGGCGCCAGGGCGTTTATTATAACTATAGCGAGGAAGGCGCGAGTGCGTGGACCATCGACGGGAATACCATCACCTCCTGTCTCCCTCCGGCCAACCCTACAGGCCCGGTGCTGTGGGAAGGTATTCGTGCCGAAACCATGCGCGCCAGCGGAAACGGCGGTACTATCTCGAACAACAATATTAATGGCACAGGCGCTGCAACAGATGGTATCAAATGGTGGGGCGTTTGGGGCTTGCGCTACACGGGTGGCGCTTCAACTTCCACACAGGTGTATTTCAACAACAATACGGTGGCGAATGTGGAACGCGGCCTCGTACACGACGCTTTGGCCGACATTGCAGTCACAGGCAATAGTTTGAGCGCCTCTGAAAAAGCAATCAGTATACAACGCAACTACAGCAGTGCCGGCGTACAGCAAGTTACCGGCGGAGAAAACAATATAGATGCCACCGGTGGAAACACCATCAACGGCGTTGCATCAGGAACAGCCACCATAGCACAACTCTACGCCATCGAAGATGCCATCAACCACAAGGTGGATAACAGCGTGCACGGTCTGGTTCAGGTGAAACCCAATGAATTGTACGTCACGCCGAATAGTTTCGGCGGTTATGCGTCGCCAACCACGACGACGCCTTCTGTTCAGCGTGCTATCGATGCCCTCAATCCAGGCGGCACAGTGCATATTCAGTCCGGCGCGACCTACACAGGCGGCGCCGATGCAAGCGCCAAGACCGTCACACTCGCCCCCGGCGCCAGCCCGGCCTGCGTGACGATTGCCGGTAACATGACCTTGAACGCCGGCGACGTGTTGGATATGGAAATCGACGGCACGACGGCCTGCACCCAATACGACCAGTTCATCGTGAGCGGCACGGTGACGCTGGGCGGCGCTACGCTGTCGATCGCTCCGCTGGGTTACACCCCTGCACCGGGCGATCAGATCACGATTATTGATGGCTCCAGCGCCATTGGCGGGCAATTTGCCCAGGGCACCTCGATCACGGTGAGCGGTACGACGTTCACGATCAATTACGCCGGCGGTCCCGACGGATTCAACGTAGTGCTGACTGCCTGCGGCGCGGTAACCAATACGACCACTCTGGAGGTATTCTGTACGATCCAGGCGGCTATCGACGACACCGATACGCAAAACGGCCACACCCTGAGCATTGCTGCGGGTATTTATCCGGAACGGGTGAATGTGACGAAACAACTGACGCTGCAGGGCGCAGGCGAAGCCATGACGATCCTGGACGGCACTGGTTTGCCGGGTTTGGGCAGTGGTATCAGTATCCCTGCAAGTGTGATCAACGTGAAGATATATGATCTTACCGTTCGGGATTATGCGGGCAACGCACCCAATTCGTACGCGGGTATTTATGCAAATGGCCAGAACAACGGGCTTGTGGTGGAAGACGTCACACTTAAAGACAACGTAGGCGGCTGTGGTTTTTATGCCAACGGCCCGGTGAACGGGATTACGTTGAACAATCTGGATGTATCGGGCCATACCGCAGCCTTTGGCGCTGCGCGCGGTATCGTGATCTGGAATGGTTTGAAACAAAACATCACGATCACGAATTGTGATGTTTATAACAACAACTGCTGCGGTATAGAACTGCAGGACGGTTCGGCCTCGGACATCGACATCAGCAACAACAACGTGCACGACAACTGGGACAACGGTATCGGCGTAGTCGGAGCGAACGGCAGTGTGGGGGCGAATACGATTTCGAACAACATAGTTCAGAACAACGGTCGCTTCGGTATCGAGTTGAAGGTGCCCGACGGCGACGGTACCGATATATCGGTGACGGGCAATACGGTCAGCCTGACCGGTAGTTTTGTAGCCGCGCGTCCGTTAGAGGAGCGCGACCTGGCGGGTATCGCTGCGTTCCGGCGCGCGTTTATTTTGGCCAATGGCAACGTTGACATACCTACGGGTGTGAGCATCACGGGCAACACGGTAACGGGTTATGTGCAGGACAACGGCGCGAGCACGAGCGAAGGCTTCGGTATCGTGGTGGAAGGCACAAACCACACAGTTACAGGCAACAACGTGAGCGGTTGCGATGTGGGCATCCAGCAACAGGCGGGGCATTTGCCGTACACGGCCAACATGAGCACGGACGGCGACCAGAACGATCTGTCCGACCAGTATTTTGGCCGGGGCAACTCGCCGGTGGCCTGCGGCAACGACATCAGCGGCAATACAGTGGCGGGGAATGGCGACAACTCGGAGCCGCGGAATGTGGGTTCGATAGGCGGGGCAGGATATGTGCTGAATACCACAAGTGGAGAAACCTTTTGCACGATCCAGGCGGCTGTGAACGACGCACAAACGTTGAATACACATACGCTGGAAGTATATCCGGGGACCTACAACGAACAGGTTGTGGTGAATAAGGGCGTAAAGATCATAGGCATGGGCCCGAAGCCGCTCATCAACGGTACCGGTACCGACCGGGTATTTGAGGTGACCGCTCCGAATGTAACGCTGGAAAACTTGAATATCCAGTTCAATCAGACCTCCGTACTGCACGGTATATATGCCCCCACTACAGCCACCTTCAACAACCTGACAATTAAGGATTGTAAAATTGAGGGCATGGGCACAACCGGTGCGCCGGTATTCGCCAGTTACGGTATACGCTTAGGCTCGTTCGGAGGCGTCCAGTTCGATCAGGTAACGCTGACCGGCAACGAAGTCAAACACAGCGGCACTTCTCCGCTGGGTCGTGCCGTTCGGACTTTCAATGTGTACGGAACCTGGAACAGCAATATGCTCACGGCCTGGTACAGTATCCAGGGGGGCGATTTTAACGGAGGTTTACTGAATATCACAAACAGTACTCTTACGGGCGTTTGTGAGATCAACAACTTTTACGCAAACGGTACACATACGATTACCGGGAATACTTTTGCGCCCTCCAACGCTTACGGCGCCGGTACAGATTTCGCACAAATCGAACTGAAAAACCTGTCCAACGCGAGCGCTTTCCTGTCTATTCAAAACAACCAGTTCCAGAATTATACAAACTTTGGTATCTTCTCGGGCCGGGCCAATAATGTAACGGTAGACAATAACACCTTCACCCCGCTATCGACTGCGACCAACTACCGTTCGGTGCGGATCGATACCAAACAGCGCACCTCGGCTGCACAGACCGCTTTCAACAGCGGGATGACGCTGACGAACAACACCTTTAACGGCAACGGCGCAGGTGGTCAAACGGGTATCGCCATCGAAATCGCAAATTCGGACAATGTGTCCGGTTTCAGCGGCGTGACGATCGGTACTGCTTCGAATGAAAACGATTTTGCTGCAAACAATGCCCGCTTTGTAGTGCTGAACAATGAAACCGGCAGTACTACCGGCGACCCGACCTGGACCGGTACATACGTATCGAACAAAGCGAAGGTGACCCTCGATGTGGATGTTTCCAACGACAATTTTGATGTCGGCAGCGGTCTTCAATTGCCGTCGGCCATGACTTTGACGGGCTTGTACACCCTGGAAGACAAAATCCAGCACGAGGTGGACGACGCAGACCTGGGCTTTGCGACGGCATTGGCTACCAGGGCCTATGTCACGCCGAATAGTTTTGTGAATCCACCCAATACCACTCCTTCAATCCAGCGCGGTATTGACGCGGTTCCCGGAGGCGGTATCGTGCATATTCAGGGCGGTACAACTTACACCGGTGGAGCAGACGGCAGCTCAAAAGATGTAACACTGGTGCCGGGCGCCAGCCCTGCCTGTGTGACGATCGCGGGCAATATGACACTCAACGCCGGCGATTTCCTCGATATGGAAATCAACGGGACCACAGCCTGCACGGACTACGACCAGTTTATCGTGAACGGTACGGTGACACTGGGTAGCGCCACACTGACGCTCACGCTGGGCTATACACCGGCACTGAACGATCAGTTTACCCTTATTGCCAACGATGGCGGAGACGCCGTGTCGGGTATATTTTCACAGGGTTATTCCATCACGGTAAGCGGCCACACCTTCGATATCAACTACGCCGGCGGCGACGGCAACGACGTGGTGCTGACAAAATGTAGCGGTGGCATAGTGAATACCAATACCGGCGATATTTTCTGCTCGATACAGGATGCCATTAACGATCCGCAGACGATGGATAATCATACGATCACGGTGGCGGCGGGAACCTACATGGAGAATATCACTGTGACAAAAGAAATATCGCTAAGTGGTGCAAATACAGATATACCTTGTACCGGCGTCCGCGGGGCTGAAAGTATCATTACCGGTACGCTGGCCAGCGGCTCGGCTACGGTCACCATCGCTGCGGATAATGCCAATATCAACGGCTTTACCATTACCAACCCGAACGGCTCTTATGGTATTTGGACGGAAGGAAGGAACAATCTGGATATTAAGTACAACATTATTACAGATATTGGAAACAACACCACGGGTTCCGGCCCGTCTTATGGAGTTGCCATCAGTATGGGCAGTTCGGCCAATATGGATGATGTTATCATATTGGGCAACTGCGTCAGCGATATCCGTGGCGGCGAGAATACCTCGCTGACCGGTGCGGCAGCGAAAGCCAACAACGGCAGCGGCGTCGGTATCGGAGCAGGCTTCTCGACGGCCAGTTACGATATTACCAATCTGTCGATTACTGAGAATACCATTGACGACATAACGGCCTGCATCGATCTCTTCGCAGACGGCGGTAAAGGCGCTTATGGCGTTTTGATCAATGTAGGCGCCAATGCATCCTTCAATGGTAAAGCCGTAAGCCCGCTGATTCAGAACAATGAAATTACTGATCTTGCCGGTCACTGGTCGCATGGTGTGGGTCTGGAGGGTGAAACACCCGGCGCTCAGGTGAAAAACAATAAGATTGACAACCTGACAGACACAAAAGGCAACACGGATGCCATCGGCGTACTGCTGGAACAAAATGACGGCGCCGCTACGGTGGTCATCAAAGATAACAGTTTTACCAACATGGCGCTTAGCATCAAAAATTTGATGGCGCCGTTCATAGATGGGACCTGCAACTGGCATGGCAGTGCTGTCTCCGGTGTCATTGCCGGCAAAATCTCGGGTAATGTAACGTATTCGCCCTGGTTGGTGGATGGTACAGATAACAGTGGAGCGACCGGTTTCCAGCCGGTGCCGCTGGCCTGCGGTGGTACGCCGGTCGTGATTTCCTCGGCTGTGCAATCCCCACAATTATGTGCCAGCCTCGGTTCCATTACGGTTACCTTCAGCGGTGGCACTGGCCCCTATAATATCGCCTGGAGCGGCGGTGGCCCGGTGATCGGCGTCACAAGTCCATACGTCATTACGGGGCTGACAGCAGGGATGTATAGCATAACCGTTACCGACTTTTACAGTTCGACCGGCACGGGAAGTGCGACGGTGCTGTACCATCCGGTGGCGAATACGACGCAGTCGACGACGCACGCGACGATTCAGGACGCTATCGATGCGGCGACGCCAAATGATATACTGGAAGTATGCGCAGGTACGTATCCGGAGAATATTACTGTCAATAAAGCATTGACTATCAATGGCCCTCAGGACAATGTCGATGCCGACACACGTTTCGCGGCGTTCACCGGCGGACCGGCCAATCCAAAAGCCAATCCGAGCATAGAGGCTATTATCACAGCGCCCACCAATAACCCGCTTGGCGGCAACCCCGGCGCCAACGACCTGATCCGGGTACTGGCTTCCGGTGTGACCATCAATGGCTTCGTCATCGACGGCAACAACCCGGCACTCGGCGCAAGCGCCGTGGTAGACGGTGTCGTCGATATTCACGCACGGCGCGGCATTACCAATATCGACAACGCCAACGGATTCAATCCTTTGAACAACCTGTTGGTACAATACAATATCATTCAGAACGTGACGAGCCGCGGCGTTTCGCTGGCCAACAACGGCCCTCTTTCGACGGGTTGTGTCATCACGGAAAACGTCCTCCGTAAATTCGGTTCCGATCCGGTGAACGGCGGTCAGGGTGTGATTTTGTTCACCAATGCCTATGCAGATGTGACAAACAACACCGTCGATGTTCCCGATGATAACATCGGTCTGCATTTACAGAATTTCTACTCCAACGGCTCTATGTCATGGTCGGGCAACAACGTAACGGTCGGTCAGGACGCTTTCGGTATCCATGCCAACTTGTTCTATGCTCCCACGGCCACATTGACGATCAGCAATAATACAGTGAACGCAGCTACCGGCGTAACCGGCGCTTCCGACTTCACCTGGGGTATCAACGTCTGGTCCGTACAAGTCGGCTCCACCGTAGCGGTTACCAACAATACGGTTGGTAGCAGCGGTGGTGAATTCGGCCGGGGCATCAACCTCTGGAACCTGCCGACCACCAATACGGTCACTGTTATGGGCGGCACAGTCGGCAATTCCGTGATTGGTATCAACCTCGATAACCTCGATCCGTATTACGGCGCCGGTACCAACACGGTAGCCAATGTCAACGGAACCAGCGTGACCGGAGGCACCATCGGCATCCGTGCGCGCACAGAAGTATTGGGTACTGCTCCGTTCTTTGCTCCCAATACAGTCGGTGGCAACACCACGCTCAACATCAGCGGCGTGACTGTGGATGGCGCAGCGACCGGAATCCAGGCCAAAGCGCCATCTGCATCGTCGCCTTACACGGCCGCTGTGGTTGTCAATGGCGACAGCGAAGTGAAAAACGCAGCCGTAGCCGGTATTCAGGCCAGTGGATCGCAAGCCGCTGCAACGGTGCAAAACAACGACGCCTCCATCTTCGGCAATACCGTCGGCATCGACGTGGACGGCGGTTCGGCTACCATCAACAATAACCATATTTACGACAACGGTATCGGTGTGCGTTTCACTAATAGCGGTACGGGCACGGTGAATACCAATAAATTCTATGACGCTTCGCCCAACGACACCGACATCCAGGCTACGGCAAGTGCCGGCGCTGTGACGGCTACGCCGAACAACTGGCTGGCAGGCTCTTTATTTGGCGTGGAAAACCTCAGTGCGACGGATATCGACGCTACGCTCAACTATTGGGAGAGCCCGAGCGGCCCCGGGCCAATTGGTCCGGGCACAGGCGCCAACATCACCACCAAAGTGCTGTTCTGCCCCTGGCTGAATGCAGCGCCTCCCGGCGGTGTAGCCACAGGTCTGGTGTTGAACACGACTACTTTGGAAAGTTTTTGTACGATCCAGGCGGCTATAGATGATGCGCAAACGCTGGACGGTCACACTTTGAGCATAGCTGCGGGTATTTACCCGGAACGGGTGAATGTGACGAAGCAACTGACGCTGCAGGGCGCAGGCGAAGCCATGACGATTTTGGACGGAACAGGTTTGCCGGGTTTGGGCAGCGGTATCAGCATTCCCGTTGGCGTGATCAATGTGAAGATATATGATCTTACCGTTCGGGATTATGCGGGCAACGCGCCCAATTCGTACGCGGGTATTTATGCAAATGGCCAGAACAACGGTCTTATTGTGGAAGACGTTACGCTCAAAGACAACGTGGGCGGCTGTGGTTTTTATGCCAACGGCCCTGTGAACGGGATCACGTTGAACAACCTGGATGTATCGGGCCATACCGCAGCCTTTGGCGCTGCGCGCGGCATCGTGATCTGGAACGGCTTGAAACAAAACATCACGATCACAAATTGTGATGTTTATAACAACAACTGCTGCGGTATAGAACTGCAGGACGGTTCGGCCTCGGACNNCAACAACAACGTGCACGACAACTGGGACAACGGTATCGGCGTAGTCGGAGCGAACGGCAGTGTAGGGGCGAATACGATTTCGAACAACATAGTTCAGAACAACGGCCGCTTCGGTATTGAGTTGAAGGTGCCCGACGGCGACGGTACTGATATATCAGTGACGGGCAATACGGTCAGCCTGACCGGTAGTTTTGTGGCGGCGCGTCCGTTAGAGGAGCGCGACCTGGCGGGTATCGCTGCGTTCCGGCGGGCATTTATTTTGGCCAATGGCAACGTTGACATACCTACGGGTGTGAGTATCACGGGCAACACGGTGACGGGTTATGTGCAGGACAACGGCGCGAGCACGAGCGAAGGTTTCGGTATCGTGGTGGAAGGC
>CXWJ01000393.1_pt1 | contig 48042 bp, 26 predicted proteins | sample 590841 | NCBI WGS metagenome assembly CXWJ01 (sample SAMEA3498367, study PRJEB10139) | wastewater metagenome | biome: wastewater treatment plant; material: activated sludge | place: Austria | collected 2015-01-21 | reverse complement strand
TTAAAGCGTTACGTGCTTCAATTTATGGCAATTCAATAGTAAAGTATGCTACCCGCCTTCGCCCTAACGGGCTACGGCGGGTAAAGCGGAGAGACGGGGATTCGAACCCCGGATACGCTTGTGACGTATACGCACTTTCCAGGCGCGCTCCTTAAACCACTCGGACATCTCTCCTTTACCCGCCGTAGCCTTGGCGAAGGCGGGTTATCACAAATTAAGGCGGTTTTTTACTAATTCCCGCCTGCAAATGGCACGGAAAATCACTTTTTTTACCGCTACCCGCCTACGCCAAGGCTACGGCGGGTAAAAATGCGGACGCAAAGGTAAAACGCCGCTTTGCAAAAAGCAAGCCGAAAGCAAATCAGAAATTTTCAAATTGATTGGTTGTACCTTTGCCGACTCATGGATGTTAGCTTTTTCGATCACCGGCGGGTACGGCAGGCGCTGACGGTAGTGTTGCTGGCAGGGTCATTGGCGTGTATTTTCCCCCCAAAGATGCCGATTTTTCAATGGTGGGCCGAACGCGCTGCATTTGTAGCATTGGGTTTCCTGCTCGCGGGAATTTTTTTTCTCATCGTCAACAAGTCCCGCCTGATGTTTGTCTGCCTCGGCTGTAGCGCCGCGATTTGTTTTTTCAAAAATGAAATGAACGAAAAAATGCATCCGACCAACTTTAAACCTCCCCTGAGTCAGCCTGTGGATACACCTTTTCAAAACCGGATATTCCGGGATTCAAAATCCTTAAAATCCACTTTGCCTGATGAGTCTCCGAAAACGCGCCGATAGTTTTCGCTTTGCCTGTCAGGGGCTGGCCGATCTGTTGCGAAGTCAGCCCAACGCCCGCATCCACCTGGCAATAGCGGTGGCAGTGACCGGGGCCGGTATCTTTTTCCGGATTTCCCGCATGGAGTGGGTCGCTGTTGTGATCTGTATTGTATTGGTTTTTGCCTTGGAAGCAGTCAATACGGCGTTGGAATACCTGACCGATCTGGTATCGCCGGATTTTCATCCGATGGCCGGCAAGGTGAAAGACGTAGCGGCGGCAGCCGTTTTAGTCGCCGCCGCCGGTTCATTGGTCGTGGGGATCATTATTTTTTTACCAAAAATTTTGATCTTGTTTGGTTAATATTTGCACTTGTTTCAGGGACAAATCGCTGCATAAATTCCTACGCAACAACCATTTAGTCCGCACAGGAAACACATGAAAAAATGTAATTATACGCTGGTTCAACGACATTTTTGATAAAAAATAGCCTAAAATAATGGAATATTGAGAAGCAAATGTCGTTTAGCCCGTATCTTCAATATAATCACTCCGAAATCGGTTTCATCCATTTATTTCACCAAACTCTTTCATCCCATGCGTTTTTTATCCTTATTACCGATGCTGCTCCTGTTGCTCGCCGGTTCGCTGGGGGCGCAGAACCAGTGCAGTATCTCCGACCTGACTGCTACGGTTACCGCCATCGACCCGGCTTCCTGCCAGTACTACGTGACCCTCGACTTCGAGCATTCGGGCACCACCAACCAGTACAAAGTGAAAGGCAACGGCGTCGATTACGGCACCTTTCCGTATGATTCGGTGCCGGTCAAACTCGGTCCTTTTACCGCAGGCGCGATGCCGGGCGTTAAAGAATTTATCGTGTACGACGCAGTGTACCAGGATTGTCATGACGACGTTTCAGTTCAGATCCCGGCGTGTTCCCAAAACACCGTCTGCGATATCTACGATCTGAAGGTGGAAACGGACGGCTGCAATCCCGGCAGCCTGACCTACAAAGTGAAGTTGAATTTCAAAGTGAACAATCCCGGCAACGATTTCTTCGAAGTATGGTCTGCCAACGGCACCTACCTCGGCATCTATCCCCTGAACCAGTTGCCGCTGACGATCCCTGTTTTTCCCTGGAACGGCGACCCCGTCGACCAACTGAAAGTGTGCATCAACGACCACCCCGATTGCTGCGAAACGGTTTCTTTCGACGCTCCGGGCTGTGTCAACAACCTGGACAGTTGCAGCATCGATAACCTAACCGTCGATGCGGGCGATTGCACTACCGACAGTACCTACAAAGTAACGGTGAATTTCAGTTTGAACGGCCCCGTCATCATCAACAAGTATGCATTGTGGGCCAACAACAGTTTTTTGGGCGTCTTCAATGTGTCCGAATTGCCACTGACGATCGACAGTTTTCCCTGGAATGGCGGTGTGACGGATTTTATCAAAGTGTGCGTCCTCGACGTTGTGATCGATCCGGTGAATCCGCAAATTATATGTTGCGAAACGGTAGAGTTTCAAGTGCCCGACTGCCTGGAGGGCTACCCTTGCAGCATCAAAGACTTGAAAGTGAAGACCGACTCCTGCTCGTCGGACAGCACCTTCGGCGTGTGGGTGGGGTTTACCGTTAACGACGCGACAGCGGGGGCGGACTCCTTCCATCTGGTGGGCAACGGACATGACCTGGGCGTTTTCAGTTACGATTCGCTACCGCTGTACATTCCCGATTTCCCCTGGAACAACGGCATTTTCAGTTACATAAAAGTCTGCGCCGGCAATTTGCCGGCTTGCTGCAAAGAAATTCAGTTCCTCGCGCCGGCCTGCCTGCCTTACGACACCTGCGAGGTGACGGATATTTTTGTTCAAACCGGCGCCTGCACCTCCGACAGCACGTATAAGTTTAAGGTGAATTTCCAGGCCACCAACCCCGGCGACGGTTATTTTACCCTCTGGGCCAATGGCGACACCCTGGGTACTTTTGCGCTGGATACTGTTCCTTTTTTCATCGACAGTTTCCCCTGGAGCGGCAATGACACGGACGTGGTCAGGATTTGTATCAACGATTCCTTGTCTACCGTCTCCTGCTGCCTCGAAAAAGAGTTCCTCGCCCCGGCTTGTATCACCGGCGACACCTGTTCCATTACAAATGTCGTGGTGGATCCGGGCGATTGTAACCCCGGCGGTAACTCATACAGCGTAGTCCTCAATTTTGAAGCGAACAACGCCGGCAACGACTTCTTCGAACTGTGGACGGGCAACGGCACCTACCTCGGCTATTACCCGCTCAGCCAGTTGCCCCTCACCATCCCGGCCTTCCCCTGTACCAACAGCGGCGTCGGCGTTTTGAAAATCTGTATCAACGACAACCCCGGCTGCTGCACCACGGTCGAATTTCAGGCGCCCTCCTGCTGCAGCAACAACGACCCCTGTGAAATCACAAACCTCACCGTGCAAACGGGCGACTGCACCAGCGACGACACCTACGAAGTAACCCTCGATTTTGACGTGACCAACCCGCTCGGCGATCATTTCGGCGTGTGGGCCAACGGCGAATTCCTCGGCACGTTCGTGCTCGACTCGCTGCCGCTGCACATCGACAGCTTCCCCTGGAACGGCGGTCAGAACGACGTAGTGAAAGTGTGTTTCACCAACAGCGGCATGATCGGCTGTTGCAAAACACTGGAATTCCAGGTGCCCGACTGTCTCCCGCAGCCCTGTGAAGTGTACAATCTGACGGTGGAAACGGGCGACTGCACCGGCGACAGCACTTACAACGTCTGGATCAACTTCCAGGTCGAAAACCCGCCCGGCGACAGCTTCGGCGTGTGGGCCAACGGCGAGTTCATCGGACTGTTCCACCTCGATTCGCTGCCACTGCAAATCGAAGATATCCAATGGGATGGCGGCCAGAAAGACGTAATAAAAGTATGCTTTGTCAACAACTCCGGGCCGTCTTGCTGCCGCACCAAGGAATTTGCGGTACCCGACTGCATCGACCAGGGCGGGCCCTGCGAAATCTACAACCTCACGGTTGAAACGGGCGACTGCACCGGCGACAGTACGTATCACGTCTGGATCAACTTCTCGGTCGAGAACCCACCCGGCAATATTTTCGGAGTTTGGACCAACGGCCAGTTCATCGGTACCTTCCACCTCGATTCGCTGCCCCTGCACATCGAAGATTTCCAATGGAACGGAGGTTCGAACGATGTGGTAAAAGTTTGTTTTGTCAATGCCAACGACCCCAACTCCGGCACAACCTGCTGCCGTACGAAGGAATTTGCCGTACCCGACTGCATCGATCAGGGCGGACCCTGCGATATTGACAATCTGAACGTAGACACAGGCGATTGCAGCAGCGACAGCACCTACCACGTGTGGGTCAATTTCGATGTGCAAAATGCTTTCGGCAACACGTTCCAATTGTGGGCCAACGGCGAACTGTTTGGCACATTCAGCCTCGATTCGCTGCCGCTGCATATTGAAAACTTCCCCTGGGATGGCGGTACGCAAGACTATCTGAAAGTTTGCATCGTCAACATGAATGTCCCGCCGGGTCAGGATAACTGTTGCGCAGTGGAACAATTTGCTGTGCCCGACTGCCTCAATCCCGGCGGCGATTGCGATATCACCAACTTAACGGTGGAAACGGGTGCCTGCACGAGCGACGACACGTACGAAGTGTGGATCAACTTCGAAGTGGACAACCCGCTTACCAACACCTTCGGCTTGTGGATCAACGGAAACTTTTACGACTCTTACACACTCAACGATTTGCCGCTTCACATCACCGATTTCCCCTGGGGCGGCGGTCAGAACGACGTTGTAAAAGTTTGTTTCGGTAATTACAACGACCCATCGTGCCCCGTCCTTTGCTGCGCAGTGAAAGAATTCGCCGTGCCGGACTGCATCGATCAGAGCGGACCTTGCCACATTTCCGACCTCAACATCGATACAGGCGACTGCACCGGCGACAGCACTTATACGGTGACCATCAACTTCGATGTGGACAACCCGCCTTCCGACTCCTTCGATCTGTGGGCCAACATGGAGTTCTTCGGCACATACAGCCTGAGCGACCTGCCGCTTACCATCCAGGATTTCCCCTGGGACGGCGGCCCGACGGACCACGTAAAAGTGTGTCTCTTCGACGACAATGCGCCTCCCGGACAGCCGTTCTGCTGCAAACTACAGCCGTTCCAGGTGCCGGATTGCCTCAATCCCGGCGGTGATTGTGAAATCAGCGGCCTCACTGTGGAAACAGGCGATTGCACCGGCAACGATACTTATGAGGTATGGATCAATTTCTCGGTGGACAACCCGCCCGGCGATCAGTTCGGCGTGTGGGCCAACGGCGATTTTCTCGGTCTGTTCGACCTGGATTCACTGCCGCTTTACATCGAAGATTTCCCGTGGGACGGCGGCGATAATGATGTCATAAAAGTCTGTTTCCCGACATCCGGCGGTGGCGCAACGTGCTGCAGGACAAAGGAATTCCACGTGCCGGATTGTCTCGACCAGGACCCGTGTAAAATCTTCGACCTGAAAGTCGTCACAACGCCTTGCCTCTGCGGTCAATTCTTCGCGCTGGTTACGTTCAAGTACGACAATGTCGGCGACGACGGCTTCGACATCGTGGGCAACGGCAACGACTACGGCAACTTCCCGTACAACTTCCCGCAACCGATCATCCTCGGCCCCTTCAACGGCGACGGCACGACGGACTACGAGTTTGCAGTGAAAGACCACCAGCACCCCGACTGCGCCGACGACTACCACCTCGGCGTCGTGGATTGTATGACGCCGGTGGCGAATCCGGGCAACGACTCCAGGTTGGTACTTTCGCCCAACCCGACATCCAGCTGGTTGAACGTGACGGCGCAACTGCACAGCGGCGCCCAGGTAGGCGAAGCCAACGTGGAAATATACCACGCCGATGGCACCCTTGTGCGCATGCTCACGGTAACCAACGGCAGCAACTTCCAACTCGACGTGGCCGATCTGCCCGCAGGCATGTATCGCCTGTCGCTGATATCTGCTTCGGGCAGAGTGGAAGGGACGTTTGCGAAGCAATAGTACCCCGGAACGCCGTTCCGGGAATAATAAACATGAGTCACCCCGAATTTTCGGTGGTGACTCATGTTGAATGACGAATGGCGATTACATGATTGACGATTGACGATGTTTCCTGACGTTGCCCTCATATTGGGCGCAACGCCCTACATCGTCAATCGTATTTCATGTAATCGCCTTTCGGCATTCAACATGAGGTGCCTAAAACTTTTGAACCAAACCCGCCGCCACTATCCTGCCCGCGCTGTCACTAAACCTGAACATATATGGCCCGGCAGGGATCTTTCCCGGCAAACAATGGAATGGAGCACCGGAAACCATTTCGGTGTGAACCACCCGCCCGAGCACATCCGACATTTCAAATTGCAAACCAATCAGTTGAAGTTCCGGCGTGACGGCAGTGAATACGATTTCTTCCCGGAACGGATTGGGCTGCGCCAAAACATGGGTCAATGTCAATACTTCGCGTACACCCACGACCGGGAACGGCATGCCGACCGTGTGCCAGGTCGTGTTGGTCATCACCGGTTCGTTGTAATCGAAATAAATGCCTGCGCGATTTTCGATGCGGACGCCGTCGGGTACATTGCTGCGCGGAGCGACGGAATAACGCAGGAAACCATGTGAAGTCGCTTCGTTGATGTTGGAATCGGGCAGTAAAATGTTGTAAAAATAAAATGCCAGATTGCCGGCACCGCTCAGTTCCATTTTTGCCGGGTGGCTCATGGCATCCAAATGAACCGTGCCGGGATCGAGCCACGAAGAAAGCGTGTCGCGCACGACGACGTTGAAAGCCGTATCGGTACCCGTGTTTTGAAAACGGATCAGGTATGTCAGTTGTTGACCTCGTTCGATGTGGTGAGCGTCTTCAATACCGGCCGGCAATCCCTGCTTGTCATTCGGGTCGAAAGCGCCGACATTGGGTCTGCAATCTTCTGCCAGGAAAGGCTCGAATATATCGCCGCTCACCGATGAGGAGGAAGCCCCGTCTGTACTTCCAACCGGGCAGCCGTGCACTGTGGCGTTTCGGAAGGTACCATAAGGATAACCGTTTTCGAGCGCGTGACGGAAGTAGATGAATTCGCCATCCGGCGCGACCGGGACCTCCACCGCAACAGATTGACCGGCAGCCAGTTGGAAATTGCCGTACACGGTGGCACCGCCTGCGCTCGTGTGCCAGGCGTAATCGAGCGGGGCGGGCATCGAAGCGCCGGAGTTGTGAATATCGAATGCCGCTTTGTCGCCGAGACATTCCGCCCGGAGGGTCAGCGCCGAACCATTCCAGGTTTCTGTGCAAATCGTGTCGGGATATGCGTGTACGCTCGTGCAGTGCACCTGACCCAGTTCCGCGTCGCAACTGACGGTAAAGTTGATGGTCAATTCGCCGCATTGCCCCGACGCGAGCGTTCCCAACTGGAAGGTCAGGAGTTGGCCGCTTTGTACTGCGGGCAGGCTGGCGTTTTGAAAAATTAAAAAATTATCGAGTTCTACTTCCAGATAGGCATCTTCGGCGGGCACGGTGCCGGTGTTGCAATAACTGACGACGTATTGACCGGGAAAACATCGCCGCAAAAAAGCCGTGCCGATACCTACTTCCATGTAAGGGCACAATTCCCCGGCCCGCAGACCGATATGCACCGAATCGACAAAAGTTTGGCCGGCTGCCTGCGGAACAGACACATTTTCCACGCAGGAAACCCACAGATCGTTGGGCGGAACGACCCGCACGACCCAGTCGCCCGTTTCGATGGGCATCAGGTATTTGCCCGCGCCGTTGGAGGTGCCGAAGTATTCCGCGTCGTCGTTTTTTGCCCGGACGAGAAAACCGGGGCGAAGTGGTTCCTGCGATGCCTGCGCACAATTTATATCGGGGTCGTCGAACACCCGGCCGCCCAATAGCGCCACACCCGAAGTTGAAGTGATGGTGCGAAGGAAGCTATATCCATCCGCGACAAAGAGGCGTTGGCTGGGACTGAAAGTGTATTCGGGGTAGGTCAGGGAAGAATAAATATATTCCGGTTGAATGATTTGCCATGTGAGACCATAATCAACCGAATAGCCAATGTCCCAGCCGAGTTCTCCAAAAATATAATTGGCGTTGTTCATCACAGGTCCGTTATCAAAATACATGGGCTGGCTCGTCTGGATGGAATCCCAGCTGAGACCGCCGTCATAAGAACGATAGGCTTTGGGATAACGCGAAGCCAGCAAAAAACCAGCGTTTCCTACAAATACATCCGTCCAATTATCCCAGTCGGGTACTTTTATAGTGTCCCAGGTCATAAAATCGTCGTTCGTGCGGACAGTCAGGTACTTATAACTTAAGTGCCCATACGTTGTGCCGTCAGGGGCGAACTGAAAAGAGTATAAATTAAGTGTACTGCCGTTGGGACTCAATTGCCAGGTGCTGCCTTTATCGTAAGAAATGTAGAGTTCGGGGGGGCCGCCCATGTAGAGTGTCCCGGTCACGGGATTGACATCAAAATGCGTCACGTAATAATCGAAAGGAGCCGGCGTCTCGATATTTACCCAGTTCGCTCCTGCGTCGGCGCTGCGAAGCAGGGTATCGGAAGTCGCCAGATAAACCGTGCCATCCGGGCCGGTTGTTACTACTGCCTGCTCTCCCCAGCCATAATCAACAGGGTCTGCAAAATATATCGCCGTCCAGTTAGCGCCGCTGTCCGCAGTGGTGAAAACGCCGTCTTCCGTCACTGCGTAATAGCGGGCATCGTCGGGCACAGCCAGGTGGTGCACCCCGCCCCGGTGAATACCGGTAGCGGCAAATTGCCAGTTGGCGCCATCGTCGGTCGACCGGTAAATACTCCGCAATACAGCGAACAAACCGGCGCCCGGCACGTATTGATACCCGTTAAATTCCTGACCCCAATTCGCCTGCACCGCCTGCCAGGTGTCGCCGCCGTCGTCGGAAAAAAAGGTTTGATACCAAAAAGTGCAAAAAATCCGCCCCGACGCCGTGATCGAGATGTTTTCCGCAGTATCATCATTGTTCCACCAATCGGTTACCGGGATACCCGTCCAGGTAGCGCCGTCATCTTTCGATCGCCAGATTTTTCCGTCTTCCCGCCCGCCGGCGAACAGTGTGCCGTCGGGAGCGACCGCGAAACCTGGAGGATCAATCAGGTCGTCGCCGGTAAAAATTTCTTCCCAGGTAAGGCCGCCATCTGTGGAACGCAATACTCCGCTTTCATCGCCGTACCATCTCGCTACATAGACGCGATCGGTCGCAGCGTCATAAATAAAGTTGGATCGGTAGGTTTGAACGAGAGACACGGTGTCCCAACTTGCGCCCGAATCATCGGAACGGGCGATGTAATTGTTATCCACCCCCAGCAAGACCCCGGAAGGCAGGGCAAAAAACCGGTCGAAATTATGGTTGCCCGCCGAAGTAACGACTTGCCATGTATTGCCTTCGTCGGATGAGCGGTGCGTTTTGTTGTAAGCGTGGACATAAAGGTTGCCGTCGAGCCCGACGGCTTTGACGCCAAAAGAGAAAGGGTCGTTGTACTCGATAGAAGACCAGGTAAGACCGCCGTCGTCCGAGCGATAAAAAAGTCCGCCGTCCGAGGGTTGCCAAAGCGTATTGCCAATGCGACCCATGTCGCCGACTCTGCCGCCGCCATGCGGTTTTTTGACGGATTCAAAGGCAAGTTGAGCATCGGCAAGGAAATTTGCCAGCACAAAGGGACAAAGCAGCAGCAAACGAAAGATTGTTTTCATGTTATATTTGGTTAAGATTTAAAACTTTGCCAAATATAAGGCGACAGGCAAATGCGAAACCTGAGTTCTTTTGCCAGTAATAGCCACCCTCTCATTCTGATTCGGGGTCACCGGAGCAACAATTTCCCGCTGCCTGCCTTTTTCCCCGCCGAATCAATAATCCGGAAAAAATAAACGCCCCCTGCAAGACCCCCGCGTTGCAAGGTGAGCGCGTTGTGGCGAAATGCCGTTTCCCGAACCACCCTTCCGGACACATCCGTCAACAAAAAGCGGTATTCACCTTCGGGAAGGCCGTCAAAGGTCAGCACCGCCGATTCCGACACAGGGTTTGGGAAAACGCTGATTTGCAAAGCGGGAATCCCGGGTTCGTCCGTTGCCACCAGTTCGATAAAGTCTTTGCCGATGCGGTGCAGCGTTTCGTTGGTTCGGATCGCGCCGTTGAAATCGAAATATATCGAAGCCGTGTTCCGGATGTCCGTGCCGTCGGGCAAATCCTGATTTTGAGCAATTGTAAAACTGAAAAAGCCGTGCGAGGCAGCTTCGTTGGCGTTGCTGTCGGGTAAATTAATATCTGAAAACGTGACAGTTAAGAAGCCCTGTCCGCTCAACGCCCAGGTGTAAGGGTGCGAAGCCGTGCCCATGCGCAGCGAACCGGGGTCGAGGAATGGAGAAAGGGTGTCGCGGATGATTACATTGTGCGCCGCAGCCGTGCCGGTGTTTTGAAAACGAACGAGGTATTCGATGTCGGTATTGGGCGCCACGAGGTGTTCAGTTCCGTAACCCAGCGGGAAACCCTGTTTGTCGTTCGGGTCGTACGCGCCCACGATCTCTCCGCAAAACACATCCTGCGAGGGGATGCCGTTGTTCAGAAAATACCAGTTCGGGAAGCCGAACATATCGAAACCGCCGCAGCCTTCCGCCCACGCCGCCACCTGCATCGAGAACGGATGCCCCGGCTCCTGCTCCGACTCGAAGCGGCGGAAATGGCCGTTGGCAGGCAATGTAAATGATTGCGTCTCATCTGCGTCATAGGATTCGTCGCCCTGCATCAGTACCACATCGTCTTCGATGACGAAGTAGTGCAGTTCCTGCGATGTTGCAGTTCCTGTGTTTTTTACTTCAAAACGCAGTGCCGTATCCTGCTCGCATCGTGCCGTCACCTGTATTGCCGCACCCGACCAGCCCGGCGGCGTGATACACAACGAATCGGGGTAAACGTGCGCCGATACGCACAGTGTTTGACCCAAAATCGTGCTGTCGCAATCCACATACACGGAGAGATACAAATTGCCGCATTGCCCCTGCCCGACCGTGCCGAGTTGAAAGCGGAAGGTGTTGTTGCCCAGCGCCGCATAGCTCAATAAAGTGTCTGTAAAGATCAGGTAAGGATCGAGCATTATATCCACCCAGGCCGAGTCGGCGGTTTCTGTGCCGAGGTTGCAATATTGCACATAAACGTGACTTTCAAAACAGCGTTCGAACCAGGGCACGGCCACTTCCACCGTCATGTAGGGGCAGTCGGCGATAGCGAGCATCGGCACATCCTGTGTCGTAGTGTCCGATAAATCAGGCAATTGTACGGGCAGGCTGTCGGCACAGGATTCCCACAACAGGTTGAGCGTGGGCTTCACCGTGAGGAAATACGCGCCCGTATCGAGGAACATTGTGTAGCGCCCTGCCGAATCCGTGTTGACGTACCAGGTATCGTTGCCGTCGGCGCGAACGATCCAGTTGGCGAGCGGACTTTCCGGGTCGTTGGTGGAGCAATCGGCATCGGCGTCTTTGAAAACCGTACCGGTAAGGTAGGCGCCGGAGAGGGTGGAGTTGGTGGTACGGAAGAGAAAACCGTAACCAGAATAAAGTGAGACGGGAGCATACATTCTGCCCGATGGGTCGAAACTAAAGTTGCAGTTATAACTGTAATAAGTATCGGCATCGAGCGCTTTCTGAATTTTGGGAAGGTCTTGCCAGGTATTTCCAAAATCAAAAGACATTTTTAACTCGTTTGAAAAACCGTACCAAAAGAGTTGATTGCCCAGGTTTGAGGTTATATTATGGATATTACTTCCGGCTCCCAATTTTTTCATCCAGGAATTTCCGTTGTCAACAGACCTGAACAAGTCGTAGTACGACATTGCAAAAACGTCGCCCAATGTATTGATAGTAAAGTCCTCAATCGGGGAATCCAGAACGTGGTGCCATGTGATTCCATCGTCAACCGATTTGTAAAGGAACGTTTGGGTGACGACTATTGGTTGGCCGCCGGCCATGGAAGGGACAAGACTATCCATCGAAGCGTAAAGCGTTCCGGAAGGATGCAATATCATTTTCACCAACCGCAAATTGTCCGAAACCGTGCTCCACGAGTTGCCGTTGTCGGTGGAGCGCGATGTGCCTTGCGCATTTCGGAGAAACATCGAACCGGTTGCAGAATTGGAACCTACAGATTTTTGAAGAACACTGTCATAGGCTGGCGGAGTGATGTTGATAAAATGTTCTCCCAAATCGTAAGATAAAAACAAAGAATCATCGGCACATACCAATAAACGCCCCAATGTGTCCACAACGAATGATTGGACTTTGTACTGGTAATTGAAATACTTTGAAACAGGTTTTTTCAACTGCCAATTTTCTCCTGCGTCGGATGTTTTCCAAAAACCTGAATAAGTCATGGCAAGCCAGACGGCGTCGTTACATGCTTCGAATTTACCAGGCTCGTTTCGGTTAATCCCGTTGGAGGAAATAAACCAATTCTGGCCGTTGTCGGTAGAGCGGAATATCGCTTTTTGGCGGTTAGCAATGAGCGAACTGTCTCCAAGACGCATAAATACCGGTAATTGGTAAATGCTGGCTATGTCGGGAAGTTTGGTCCATGAATGGCCGTCGTCGGAGGACTGGTAGTAATAAACGACGTTGAACTCATCAGACTGATTTCTAACCTGCGCATAAATTTCGGAACTTTCAGGCGACAGGTACAAACCTTCGACAAAAATTATCGTCCCGGTCAGTGTTGAATCAACGTTGACTTCTTCAAAGCCGCCCGTGTATTGCCGGGTTATTTTTGACCCTGTGAGATGCCTGGAGAGTACATTGTTCTCAAAGGTGATGATATATTCATCTGTAGTTCCAACGCCATTAAATTGTTTCCAGGTCTGTCCTTCGTCGGGTGAAAAAACGACGAAATAGGTGCTGCTTCCTGTCAGCACCAACCTGTCATAGTCATCTGTCTGGAGTTGCGCTATTGAAAAAGGCTGGGTAGCCTGATAAATTTCATCCCAGGTAATACCCTGGTCGGCAGATCGCACCACTTTCACCCATCCGGGAAGTGGTGGGTTTGAGGTTGATATTCCAAACCATAGCCCCGAAGAAGTTTGACAGACATTACTTATCGGCGAACTATCCAGTGCTTTTTGCCAAGTAGTGCCATTGTCTACAGAGATGTAAGTATCAAAAAGATAAGGAAACAACTGAGTCACTTGCCGCACCGCAAACAAGGTCCCTGCTCTCCCCACCGTAATCTTCACAAATCCCGTATCCGGGTCGCCCGAAGGCCAAAAAATCTGCTCCCAGTGCAGGCCGCTGTCCTGCGAGCAAAACACTGCGTTGTCGTAAAACTCGGCGTATACCCAGCCATTGGCAGTCTGCGTGATTTTGGTGGGCGCGCCGCCGTCGGGCGCTTTCAGTTCTTCCCAATACGATTGGCCGGTGGCGGCAGACGCGGACAGGAGCAAACAAAAAAGGAACAAATGTTTCATAAGATTACCGTTTTATTGCCTCAAATGTACCCCCGCTTTTTTGTCTGCACAATGCACATTTTTTAGTGTTTGCCGATATTTTTTACAACTAAATAGTTGATTAACAATATTTATTAAAATATTTTTGCCGAAATAATTTTAATACCCGAACACAAATTAACCTGCTATAAGTGTCAAATCCACAAATCCACAAATCTCCACATCAACCATCACATGACTGAATCATTCCTGCTCTACACCCTGCGCCGCCTCCCTGCCAAAGACCTCAGGGCGCTTTGCCAACTTGCCCGCTGCGATGCCTTCAACCGCCGCGAAGAAGTGGCGCGCTTGTGCGAATATGTGGCGGGGCAGTTGTTCCCTGCCCGCCACCCCACCCCCAACCCCTCCCCCACAGGGAGGGGTGACGTAGAGAACACCGTAGAGCGTACTGCATTATTGATCGCGGAACGCTCTACGTCTCCCCTCCCTGTGGGGGAGGGGCCGGGGGTGGGGTGGCGCCAATCCCTCTCCAAAGCCCTCAGCCAGGAGCGTCTCTTTGCCGCCGCCTTTCCCGGCAAAATCTATGACAACCGCGCCCTGCGCCACACCATGTCGTACCTGCTCGACCTCGTGCGCCGCTACCTTGCCCTGACCGAAATGGAATCCGCCGCCGCCGACAGCCATTATTACCTGTGCCGCGCCTTGCGCCACCGGGGTCTGGACGAATTGCTCACCAATGAGTGGGGCCGCGCCAACCATCAAATGGATGCCGCCCCGGCGCGCGGCGCGCGCTGGCACTTCGACCAGTACGACCTGCACCAGGAGCGCCTGGAAGCCCTCGCTCCCCGCGAGCGCTCCGCCGATCTTGACCTGCAACCCCTGCACAACCATTTGACGGTCTTTTATTTGTCGGAAATGTTGCGCCATGCCTGCTCGGCGCTCACGCACACCGCCATCGGCGCACAACCGTACGACACGACCTTGCTGGAAACGGTATTGCGGCTCGCCGAAAACGGCAATTGGTTGACCGGACATCCGGCGGTCGCGCTTTACTATCACCTCTACTGCGCTTTCCGCGAACCGGAGCAATCCGCCCATTTTGAATCCTGGAAAAAAGTGCTGGCTGCGCACAGCGGGCAGTTTTCAAGTTCGGAACTGAGGGGTATTTTCCTGCTCGGCATCAACTACTGCATCCGGCGGATGAACAGCGGTCAGAAGACGTTTATCCGCGAAGCGTTTGAGTTGTACCGTTCGGGGCTGGAAATAAATCTGTTGGCGGAAAACGGGTGGCTGTCGGGTTTTACCTACAAAAATATAATCCGGATCGGTACCGCATTGGGCGAAAACGAGTGGGTACGCGTCTTTTTTGAACAATATAAAAATACGCTTCATCCCCGCGAACGCGAGGCACTTTACCGCTACAACCTTGCCTTTCTTTATTTTCAAAATCAGGACTATGCGAACGCGATGCCATTGCTCCAGCAACTCGATCTGGAAGACCGCCTCAACCTGCTCGATGCCCGGCGGATGCTCCTGCGCAGCTATTACGAACTTGGCGAATACAAGGCGCTCGACTCGCTGCTCACCAGTTTTGCCGCTTACCTTCGTCGCCAGAAGAACCTCGGTTACCACCGGGATTTAAACCTGAATCTCGTGCGTTTTACGCGCCGCTTGCTCGAAATCCCGCAGGGAGACGGCAAAATGTTGAAAAAATTGCGGGAAGAAATTGCGGGTACCGAAAAAACGGCTGAAAAAATGTGGCTGCTGTCAAAATGCTAATTTTAGTCAAGCCCGGCATTTTGTTTAACATTTGCCTCGCTAAACCTAAACACAAAATACTTGGCCGTGTTAAAAACCACAATTACAAACCAAAACTATTTTACAAACCAATCACCTTTTACAACATGAAACATTTAATCACTACCTTTTTTGCGCTTTTGCTGTCAGTGGTAACGGCACAGGCACAGTTTGCCCGCCTGCAAGTCATCCACAACGCCCCCGCCCCAACCGTGGACGTGTACGTGAACGGCGTTTTGACGTACAACAACTTTGCTTTCCGTACGGCCAGGCCGTTTGGCAACATTCCGGCGGGTATCCCGCTGACGATTGCGGTGGCGCCGGGGAGCAGCACCTCAGCGTCGGAAGCCTTCTACACGACAAACCAGACGTTTGAAAACGGCAAAACCTACGCCATCACAGCATCGGGTATCGACGGCAATCCCACTACCCCATTCACGTTGGTAGTGGACAACAATGCCCGCGAAGGCGCAGTCAACACCGCCAAAGTAGCCGTCAATGTGCTGCATGGCGCACCCGATGCCCCAGCAGTGGACGTGGTGGTGCGGGCCGGGGACAAAATCGTGTCGAACCTCGCTTACGGGCAGTTCACACCTTACGCAGAACTCGATCCCGGTGTGTATTATTTGGACGTAAAGCCGGCGGGACTCAGCACCATTGTCGGCACCTACAAAGCCGACCTGACCACCCTCGGCGGCGGCGCCATCCGGGTATTTGCCAGTGGCCTTCTGAGCGGTTCGCCCGGTTTCGGGTTGTGGGCGGCATTGCCCGGCGGACAGGTGGAGGAACTGCCTCTTTCACCCGTCGCACGGGTGCAGGTCATCCACAACGCACCCGATCCGACGGTCGATGTGTATGCCAACGGCAGCCTGCTGCTCGACGACCTCGCTTATCGCACCGCCTCGCCGTTCATTTTTGTACCGGCAGGTTTTACCAACATCGGCGTCGCGTTGGAGAACAGCCTCGATGTGAACGACACCCTGGCCAATTTTCAGGCAACATTGGTCAACGGCGGCACCTACGTGGCTGTCGCCGATGGCATCGTCGGCGACCCTAATGCGCCGTTTCGTTTGATTATCAATGCCAATGGGCGTGAATTTTCCAATGATACCGCCAAAACAGACCTGGTTTTTTTCCATGGCAGTCCCGATGCCCCCAATGTGGATGTTGACGTGATTTTTGAAGATGACAACTACGCGTCCAACCTGGCTTATGGCAATTTCGCCGGTTCATATCTGAGCGTTTTACCCGGAAAAAATGATTTGACACTCCGCATCGCCGGCACACAGAACGAAATAGAAACCTACCGCATCGATCTGACGACTTTGAAAGGGAAAGGCGTAACCATACTCGCAAGCGGGTTTGTCACCAGCGCCCCGGATTTCGGTCTTTTCGCGGTGAATCCTAATGGTACCTGGACCGAACTGACACCCACGCCTTTTACCCGCTGGCAGGTGGTGCACAACGCCCCCAACCCGACGGTAGATGTGTACGCCGGCAACGTGCGTTTACTCGACGATTTCGCTTTCCGCAGCGCCACGCCATTCCTCGATGTGCCCGCCGACCGCGCTTTCAATGTCAGCGTCGCAGCAGGAAACAGCACTTCTGTGGCCGATGCGCTCGCGACCTTCCCGGTCATATTGGAAACCGGCAAAACATACGAGGTGTTTGCCTCTGGCATCGCCGGCAACGGCGCCACGCCTCTCACTCTGATCGTGGATCCGAACGCCAAAGAAACGGGGACTGCCGGTGTGGTGACCGCCGCCGTTTTGCACGGCTCTCCCGGCGCTCCTGCAGTGGATGTGGACGCCGTGTTTATTACCACCAACCTGATTGAAAATCTGGCCTACGGCGAATTCACGCCTTATCTGAACCTCGCACCGCAACAATACGACCTGGCCGTGCGGGCCCACGGCTCGCCGGATGTAGCGGCGATGTTCCGGGCTGACCTGAGCGGTCTGGATGGCCGGTCGGCATACGTATTTGCAAGCGGCATTCTGAACGGCTCACCCGCATTCGGTTTGTTTGCCGTTCTGAACGACGGCACGGTGCTGGAATTCCCCGCTACCCCGACTGCCCGCGTGCAGGTGATCCACAACTCGCCCGATCCGACGGTCGATGTGTATGCCGGCAATACAAAGTTGCTCGACGACTTCGCTTTCCGCACCGCCACACCTTTCATCGATATTCCGGGAGGGATTGACTTCAACCTCGGTGTGGCGCCGGCAAACAGCACGCAGCCCGCCGACGCAATTTTTAATACAACCGTCAATTTTGAAGCGGGCAAAACGTACGCGGCGTTTGCTTCCGGCATCGTTTTTAATGCGGGAACGCCTTTCACCATATTAGTGGATGAAGCCCGCGAATCGGCCGTCGACCCGGTCAAAATCGAGTTCGCTACCCTGCACGGTTCGCCCGGCGCTCCTGCCGTGGATATAGCCGTGTACAACGGCCCGACGCTAATCAGCGATATCGCCTATGGCGAGTTTGCGCCTTACCTCGGCGTCGATCCCGGCGTGTATTTATTGCAGGTCAAACAGGCCGGCACGAGTAACATAGTCGGAACCTTCCGCGCCGATTTGAGCGGATTGGACGGTCAGGCGGCCCGTGTTTTTGCCAGCGGTATCCTGAACGGCGCCCCCGCGTTCGGCCTCTTCGCCGCTTTTCCCGACGGCACCGTAGTGGAATTCCCGCCCGCTTCCACGAATGGTCGTATCCAGATCATCCACAACAGCCCTTCGGCAACGGTGGACATTTATGCCGACAACAGCCTGTTGGTCGATGACCTGGTATTCCGCGCCGCCACCTCCTTTATCGACGTGCCGGGCGATGTACCTGTAAACGTGAAGGTTGCGCCGGCCAACAGCACTTCAGCGAGCGACGCGTTCGCTACATTCCCTGCGACTTTTGAAGTGGGCAAAACCTACGTGGTCACGGCTGCCGGCGTTTTGAACGACCCGACAACGCCTTTCAATCTGTTTATCAACGAAAACGGCAAGGAAGCCGCTCAATTCCCCTTCGGTGTGGATGTGGCGGTGTTCCACGGCGCTACCAATGCTCCCGCGGTCGATGTGGATGCCGTATTCGATGCAGACAATGTAGTACAAAACCTGGCGTACGGACAATACGCGCCGTATCTGAACTTAGCAACCAACAAGTATGATTTTGCCATACGGGCAAGCGGCACACCGGACGTGCTGTATTCGTACCGCGCCGACCTGACTTCGCTTGCGGGCAGTGCGGCAACTGTTTTTGCCAGCGGCCTCATCGGCGGCATCCCTGAGTTCGGACTTTATGCTGCGTTGGCAAACGGCACGGTTGCGGCGCTCCCGCTGACCCCGACAGCGCGGGTGCAAGTCATTCACAACGCACCCGATCCGAGCGTAGATGTGTACGCAGGCAGCACCTTGTTGATCGATGATTTCTCGTTCCGCACCGCCACTACATACGTTACGTTACCGGCAGACAGGACGTACACCGTAGGGGTGGCCGGCAACGGCAGCGCCTCTTCAAGCGACGTGTTGTTTCCTTTCCCGGTGTCATTTGAAACAGGAAAAACCTACGCAGTTTTTGCCTCCGGTATTCCTTCTGATGTCGACACGCCGTTCACCTTGTTTGCAGATGAAGCCCGCGAAACGGCGATTGACCCGACCAAAGCAGAGTTTGCCACCCTGCACGGTTCACCCGGTGCGCCGGCTGTCGATATTACCGTAGTCGGAGGCGGCAGCATTGCCTCGAACCTGGCTTATGGCGAATTCACGCCTTATCTCGCCGTCGATCCCGGCGTTTACACGTTGCAGGTGAAAACCGCAGGTACAAACACGACGGTGGGCTACTATCAGGCTGACCTGGGGGTTTTGGCCGGGAATTCGGCCCGCGTATTTGCAAGCGGTATTTTGAGCGGCGCGCCGGGTTTCGGTTTGTTCGCGGCATTGGCCGACGGCACGGTCATCGAATTCCAGGAGGTAACCGCGCCGCCGCAGGCGCGGTTGCAGATCATCCACAACAGTCCTTCCCCTGTTGTGGACGTGTATGTAAACGGCGGTCTGCTGCTCGATGATTTCTCCTTCCGCACGGCTACACCGTTTGTGGATGTACTGGCCGACGTGCCGCTTTCGATCTCCGTAGCGCCCGGCAACAGTACCTCGGTGGCAGATGCTGTGGCGACTGTTCCCGTCCAATTTGAAGAAGGAAAAACGTATATCGCTGCGGCTTCGGGTATTTTGGGCGACTTAGTCACGCCATTCAACCTGGTTGTCAATACGGATGCCCGCGAATCGGCAGCCAATGCCGGTCAGGTGGACGTAGCGGTATTGCACGGTGCACCAGGCGCTCCCGCTGTTGACGTAGATGCTGTTTTTGTGGCTGACAATGTGGTACAAAACCTGGCCTACGGTCAATTCACCCCTTACCTGAATCTGAATGCTGAAAAATACGATCTCGCCGTGCGCGCTACCGGCGCCCCTGCCGCAGTAGCGACATACCGCGCCGACCTGAGCGGTTTGGCAAACGGCGCGGCGTATGTTTTCGCCAGCGGCATTTTGGGCGGCACGCCCGCATTCGGCTTGTTCGCGGCCTTGCCCGACGGTACGGTGATTGAACTACCGCTGACGCCGACCACAAGGGTACAGATCGTGCACAACTCGCCCGACCCAACAGTGGACTTGTATGCCGGCAACACGCTTTTGCTCGATGATTTCAAATTCCGCACCGCCACACCGTTTGTGGATGTGCCTGCTGACCGCAATATCACAATTGGCATTGCGCCCGCCAACAGCACTTCGGCAACGGACGCCATTGCAACTTTCCCGGTAAATTTCGAGATCGGAAAAATCTACACCGTCATGGCTGCCGGCGTGGTGGGCAGTACTGAAAAACCGTTCAACCTGTTCGTTGATGGCAATGCACGTGAGACAAACGCCCCCGGCTTCTCATCTGTCAGCACCTTCCACGGCTTGTTTACGCCCTTCATTCTGGGCATCGATGTGAACGAAAGACTGATCGGCAATCTCTTTGACAACGTAGACTTCGGCGTTTATACGCCTTACGTCGATCTGGCCAACGGCGAGTATTACTTTGACGTGAAACTTGCCAATTTCACAGATTTGCTGGGAACACATCGCATCGACCCTGCTATTTTCGGCAACAAACCGGCCCGCATATTCACGAGCGGCATTTTGGGCAACGATACGCTGAATTACGCCCTGTTTGCCGTGTTCCCCGACGGCTCGGTGGTGGAATTGCCGAACACGCCCGTCGCGCGGGTGCAAATTATCCACAACGCACCCGAACCGACCGTAGACATCTATGCAGGCACGGAAAAAGTGTTTGAAGACTTCGCCTTCCGCACAGCCACGCCGTTCTTTTATGCGCCGGCGGAAATACCGATCCCGCTTGGCGTGGCGCCGGGCAACAGCACTTCTTCCGCCGACGTGATCGCTACGTTCCCTGTGACGTTTGAAAACTTCAAAACCTACCTGGTTGTTGCAAGCGGCATCGTGGGCGGCACTCCCGGTTTTGATTTGATTGTCAATGACATGGGTCGTGAGCGTTCCGTGGACGTGAGCAAATTAGAACTGGCGATCCACCACGGTGCGCCGGGCGCGCCCAATGTGGATGTGACCTCGGCGCTGACCGGTGGCAGCCCTGTTGTAAGCGATCTGGCTTATGGTGAATTCACTGATTACTTAAGCCTCGATCCCGACATTTACCTGCTCGACGTGGCCGCTGCTACCGATCCCAACCAGTTGGTCGGCACCTGGGGCGGCGATTTTTCTTCTTTGGGTGGTCTGGTCGGCGTGGTATTCGCATCGGGCAAGATCGGCGAGGACCCTGAATTCGACTTGTGGGTAGCGTTGCCCAATGGTTTCACGTTCCCGCTGCCGGCATTTGCACGGGCACAAATCATCCACAATGCACCCAGCCCGACGGTGGACGTGTATTCCGACACCACTTTGTTGCTCAACAATTTCGCATTCCATCAGGCAACCGGTGTCGGTTTTCTGGTGGCGCGTGTACCATTTACCTTGTCGGTCGCCCCGGAAAACAGTACTTCGGCAGGTGATGCCATTTATAGCCTGCCGGTCGATTTGAAAACCGGCAAAACGTACATCATCATGGCAGCGGGCGAGGTCGGCGGCAACCCGGGTTTCGGCTTGTTTATCAACGAGAACGGCCGTTTCCGGGCACAGAACAGCGCTAACGTCGAGGCTTCTCTATTCCATGGCGCGCCCGACGCCCCCGGGGTGGACGTGCAATTGCCGGGCGGACCAGTCTTGTTCGATAATGCGCAGTTCGGCGAATACGCCGGCTACATCAGCGTGCCGCCGTCTAATTACACGATTGAGGTAACACCTGCAAACGACAACAACGCCGTGCTGAAAACCTACAAAGCCGACCTGAGTGGTTTGGGTGGTCAGGCGATCACCACTTTTGCGTCAGGTTACCTGGGTGGCGGCCAGCCTGCCTTCCAGGTTTGGGTTGCCCGGACGGACGGAGTAACGTATCCGTTGGAGGAGATCGTGAATACCAACGAGTTGGACGACAAACTCTCCGACTTGCGACTCACACCCAACCCGACCGTGGACGAATTGTTTGTACGTTTCAACCTGAACGAAACCGAGGCATTACGCTACGGTATCCGCGACGTGACAGGGCGCCTGACGCTCGAAGGAGACTTCGGCCTCGTGAACACGGGCGGGTTTGTTCAGAAACTCGATGTGGGCAGGCTGCCTTCCGGAATGTACACGCTTGAAATTGTGTCCGATGCCGGTGTGCGGACGGTGAAGTTTGTGGTGCAGCAGTGACGCTGACATCCTCATTTCATTGAGATTTGGATGAGGGTGTCTCATAAGTCATTGGACATTGAAAATTGGGCATTGGACATTGAAAATTTTATATTTTAAAATTTGAAATTCAAAACTTTAAAAATATAAAATTTTCAATGTCCAATGCCCAATTTTCAATGCCCAATTTTCAAGTACTTACGAGACACCTTCTTTTCCTTTTATTACGCAATATCAGGGGTAGTAATCACCCATTTTGATAAATGCGTAGATAATACCGGGTATGTAGAAAAGGAACATCAACAAAAGTGTTATCCACCAGTCATTACCTTCCCAATCAGATGCCAAACCGACAGCCAGAAAGGGGATCAAAATCGCAAGAATAATGTACCCGGTTTTATCGAGATCGGCTGCGGCTGCGCCGTCGGAAGATTTCGCTTTCTTCTTCATCGCCTTTTGGGCCGCTTTCAACATGATCACTTCCTTCAGTTTTAATTTTTTGCCGGTAGCGGCCTTGATTTTTTTTGGCGTGAGGTTCATAAATTCTTCGGGCGACATGTCTTTCAGGGAAAAAGCGCGGTCATCGTGTCGTAACATCGATGGATCTTCTACTGCCTGCCCTGCATGATTGGCGGTCGCAGTAGCCAGCACCGGCACCATTTGAGCAAATCCAAATACAATCGAAAATGCAAAGAAGATTTTTTTCATGGTAATGTGCGTTTGAAAAACAGGATGCCTACTCTTATCGCCTTTGGGCTTCCGCGCCTTACTCTTTCGCAAAGAAGTTGTTTGTGCGCTCTATTATGCTGAAAAACGGCATACAAAGTTGTCAAACAAGTCCTGCGGGATTTTCAGGTATCTCCCACGGTATTGCGATTGCAAATATTAGGGAGTTTTGCGGTATTTCATAAGTCCGGCCCGGCTTTTTTGCCGGTACGAAGTTTTGATAATTCCCGCCGCGTTCGGTTTTTTCACCTATGGTTCAACACAAAAAAAGCCCAACGGAAAAACCGTTGAACTTTTTCGGCAGATACCGCAGCAAATTCCGGGATGAATCACAGGTTCGTGGCATTGCCAACCTTCCGATTGGAGCCCCGGATTGACCGGAGTCGGTATTACTCACTTCGTTGCACCGTCAATTTTCCGGCTGCAATCGCACCGCCGTCCGATTCTAAGCGGAACAGGTACATGCCCGGTGTAAGTCCTTTTGTGTCTATGTCAAATGTGTTTGTGATAAACGGCTGCGAGCGTATCAGCCTGCCCTGCAGATCAAACAATTGCAGTGTTCCTTCCACCGGCGTCGCCGATTTGATAAAGAACGTAGCTTTTACGGAAGCAGGATTCGGGTAAACCTCTAATTCCAGCCCGGGGCGGAAAATAACCGTCGAGACGTTGAGGAACTGTTCGCCCAGCGTGTGCAGCGTCCGGTTGGTGATGACCGGTTGGTTGAAATCGAAGAAGATCGCCGCCTGATTTTCAACGGCTGTGTTGTTCGGCAAGTCGGCTTTGGGTTTGATGCTGAACCTGACATAGCCGTTCGAGGCAGGTTCGTTCACGCTGCTGTCGGGCAGTATGATATTGCCAAAAAGAAACTGCGCCACACCCGATCCGAGCATTTTGAAATCGTAAGGATGGCTGCTGCCGCCCGGTCGCAACGTGGCGAGGTCGAGGTACTGCGACAAAGTATCGAGTATGCGCACCTTGAAAGCCGTGTCCGTGCCGGTGTTCTGGAAACGGATCATGTATTCGATTTCCGTGCCTTTCGGGATGTAGTGCTGCTCCGCAACGCCGCGTGGGAAACCCTGCTTGTCGTTGGGATCGAACGAACCTATATTTTCCTGGCAGTCCTCATCCACGTGTCCACCCTGTTCATTTTCAGGAAATTGTGTAATAAACCCGAGACTGAACGTGCCGCCCCCGTTTTCGCCGCAGCCTTCCACCGCTGCGCTGACAAGTGTGTTCCAGGGGTTGTTGGGCGCCTGATCCACATTCAACCGCCAGGTGGAACCGTTGGCCGGGATGGTGACATTCTCGCTTTCGCCGCTGCCGAGTTGAATGCTGCCGCCGGTCATTTGCACCATAATATCCTCGATGACAATATAGTTGACCGGATCGCTCATGTCCTCGCCCGTATTCGTGATGGTAAAGATCACTTCGCCGTTTTGACATTCGCCCGTCACTTCGAGGTTGGCGCCGTTCCAGAGCGGCGTTTCAAAACACAACGTATCGGGGTAAATCCGCGCTTCCGAGCAATGGGTTTGCCCTAAAGTCGCTTCGCAACCGACATTCACCACCACATTAAAACTTAAACATTGTCCCGGTTCCACGTCGCCCACCGGAAAAGTGTAGGTGTTTCCATTCGACGACGACCAGGGAATGCTGCTGCTCACAACCGTCAGGTAAGGGTCGAATTCGACATCGACAAAAGCATCTTCCGCCGGCGCCGTGCCTTTGTTGCAGTAATATACGGTATAAGTGCTTTCGAAGCAGCGGCGCAGAAAAAGTGCAGATAAGTCCACTTCGAGCAAGGGGCACTCAAAAACTGTTTGTGCCGCAAAATCCACTCCGACCGTATCCAAAAATGCCACCACGACATCATGCACCGTATCGGCGCAGATTTGCCAAAGCGGGTTGGGCGGCGTCAGGATCACGTCGTAGGTGCCGGGTGGAATATAAAAAAAATAGTTGCCTGATGCAGATGTCGTTGTGGTGAACGAAAGGCCGGAGCCATAGCACCGAACAAGCCAGTCGCCAAGCGGGTCTTCGCTCAAATCGGCTGCACAATCGGCATCGGCATCGAGTCGCACCTTTCCGCTGATCGATGTGGTGGAGAAGGTGCCCGAGCCGTTGACATCGCCTATCTTGATCCCGATAAAATCCTGGTCGCCGACATCGCCGGAAAGATTATCCACCGTAATCGTCTCCGGGAAAGGGAAGGGATTTTGCGGGTCGGGGAAAACATAGTCAGCCGGAACAAATCGATACGAGCCCGTGCAGGGGAAGGGGAGTTCAGTATAAATTCCCAATATCAACTTTCTTATCTCGATGGTATCCAGCAGTTGCACGCTATTGTCGCAATCTGCATCGGATGCGATAATTTGATACGGCGACGTAAATGGAAGCTCGCCTGTAATATGTTTTGAAATGAGTACAACATCATAAGTGCTGACACCAAAAAGAGGGTTGTCATCCTTCTGTGGATCAATCGTGTATGTGTCGCCCTCCGGGACATTAAATAAGTAGTTGCCATTGTCGTCCGTCATTTCGAACCAGTCATCCCCGCTCAGGTTCGACAGGTGTACACTTACGTCTTCGATGCCATTACCTGCCGGGTCGGTAATCCTGCCGGAGATGGTCGCCGTTTGAGACCAGGTTGTAGCGGCTGCAATGAAAAAAAAGAGCAGCGCGATGGCCGTTTTCGAAAAGAGATTTATTCGCATGGGAAATCCGTTTTGGTTAAAAGAAAAAATTCACGGTACAAAAGTGAAGCACACTGCCCGGTCCGTCAAAAACAAATTTGCAGATTTGTAACAAAATAATTTTTGATAATTTTATCTAAAATATTGGTTTACAATTATAATATGCACGAATTTTGTCTACGCATTTTATTTTTTTAAATCAAATTTTTTATGGAAAAAAGCCGCCTGCTTCGACTGCTTCGAACACTCTCCAAAGAAGAAATGCGGGGACTCAAAAAATTCGTCCGGACGCCGTTTTTCAACCAGCGCAGTGAGGCGCCCGCCCTGCTCGATGTACTGGAAAAATCGCTGAAAACCAACCGGGAGACGCCGGACAAGGAACAAACATACCGGCAGATTTTTGGAAAAGAAGTGCACAACGACCACCGGGTGCGCCTGGCGATGAGTTTTCTCTATCAACTCAGCGGGCAATTCCTCGCCGTGAAAGATTTTTTGCACGACCAACCACATTACCTGAGCAACCTCGCTGCCATATTTCGCCGGCGCCAGCTGCCGGAGCAGTTTGCAAAAACCTGGGAAGAGGCCCGCGCTGTACAACAGCGCAGTCCGATTCGCAATGCCGATTTTTTTGAAGAGCAGTACCGGCATTCCCTGGAAAAATACCGCTTCGATGTGGAAACGCAATCGGCCGGGCAAATTGATTTCCAGGCTCTTTCCGACCAGTTGGACAACGCTTTTCTGGCGCGCAAACTCTGGCAGGCCTGCTTCATGCTGTCGCAAAAATCCGTGACCGATGCAACCTACCGGTTCGGGCTTTTAGATGCGGCACTGACTTACATCGAACAGACGGACGCACTTGACATTCCGGCTATTTCCATTTACTATCATTGCTACCGCACCCTGACAAATCCCGCTGATAAACTTCATTTTCAACAGTTTAAGATTCACTTGATGCAGCATAACGAACTGTTCCCGCCGGAAGAATTACGCGACCTGTACATCCTTGCCATCAATTTTTGCATCCGGCAATACAACGCCGGCAACCAGGATTATTTAGCCGAACAGTTCGAATTTTATAAAGAAGGTTTTGCCAAAAAATATTTCCTCACGAATGGCTCGCTGTCGCGATACACTTACCAAAACGCCGCCACCATCGGCCTTGTGCTACACGAGTTGGAATGGGTGGAGCGCTTCGTACACGACTACAGCCCTGCATTGAAAGAAGAGCACCGGGAAGGCCTGTTCAATTTTAATCTCGCCCGGTTGGAATATCAGCGCCGCAACCTCGGCCAGGCGCTTCAACTGCTCCAAAAAGCGGAATACAAAGACCTGATGCTCAGTCTTGCGGCGAAAATGTTGCAACTGAAAATCTACTTCGAATTACAGGAATTCGACCTGCTGGAATCGCACCTGCAGGCTATCCGGGCTTTTATCCGCCGGAAAAAAGTGATGGGTTATCACCGGGAAAACTACCTGAACACGGTACACTTTACACAAAAGTTGTTGGAAACCAATTTGTTTGACAAAACCGCGCGCGCAACACTGCGCAAAGAAATCGAAGATACGAAAGCGGTGGCGGAGAAAGAGTGGTTGCTGGCGGTGATGGGTGATAAGGCAATAAAAAAAGTTGGATAGTTTGCTTTTTATTTCTTCTTCGCCCGCTTCTTTGGCTTTTCGCCTTCAAAAGAGACGTTCCAGTAAATTTCTTTCAAAGGCATTTTCACGCCGAGCGTAGCCAATTCCACTTTTGCATCCAAGCCCTCGGCAGTTTCATTGATAAACCACTTACCGTCCTGTTTTACGAAAGTCTCCACGCGGGGGGTATTTTGCGAAACCAAAACATACTCTTCAAGAGAAGGCAAGGTGCGATAGCGGGCAAATTTTTCACCCCGGTCGTAAGATTCTGTACCGTCGGAAAGTACTTCGACAATAAGCGTGGGGTTCAAAAGCAGGCCGACCGGGTGCTCAATGGAAAAATTCGCCTTGCCAACTACGACCACTACATCGGATACCACACTTTTATTGAAAGCAGGAAGGTGAATGCGGATATCGTCGTTGTAAACTCGGTGTTTCTTTTTCGTTTTGTCAATTTTTTGAATCAAAACACCTATAAACCCTACTTTGACCTGACTGTGCTGAGGCGTCGCGCTCGGCAGAGGTATCAAACTCCCGTCGTCAAATTCATGGTTTATCAATGAAGTTTCTTCCAATGCCAAATACTCCTCGATGGTATAGAGCCGCTCTTTCGACTTGCTTTTTTTTGTTGGCAATTTTTGAACAACAGCCGTCAATCCATTCATAATCTGAAATTTTGCGCAAGTTAAGATTTTCCATTCCTAATCCCCAATCCCTATTCCCTTTTTTTGACCATCGTGAGAATCGTCGCTACCGCTACCGTCTCGCCCATTTCGTCGTACACATCCACCAGCCATTTGACGATGCCGCGCGGGATAGTCCCGACGTTTACCGGGCTAATGACGCTCTCCCCCCCACCGGGAGGGCTGGGGGGGGCTGTTTCCTGGTCAATTTTTTCCTTCACCGTCAGTTTCACCCCAATCGTCATACCCGGGTAAACGGGTTTGGTGAAACGGCACTCGTCGAGGCCGTAATTGAGCAGTACCGGGCCTTTTTTTGCATCCACGAACAAGCCGGCTGCTTTAGAAAGTACGAAATAACCGTGCGCCACGCGGCGGGTGAATGGCGTGCCTTCGAGCGCCGTTTCGTCCATGTGCGCGTAAAAATTGTCGCCGCTCACGTTGGCGAAGTTGTGGATATCCGCCTCAGAGACAGTGTGTTTGGCCGTGACAAGCGTTTCGCCGACAAACAAATCGTCGAAGTATTTTTTGAAGGGGTGAACGGGCGTTTCGGTCTGCGCGCCGCCGACCTGGTATTGGTTCGTCACCGCCGTGAGGTCGGTCGGATGGCCCTGGATGGCTGTGCGCTGGAGGTAGTGCAACACGCCGCGCATCCCGCCCATTTCCTCGCCGCCGCCCGCGCGACCGGGGCCGCCGTGTACGAGCAGGGGCATGGGCGAGCCGTGTCCGGTACTTTCTTTCGCCGAGGTGCGGTTGAGAATATGAATGCGCCCGTGAAACGCCGCCGCTTCCAGCACATACTCACGCATCGTTTTTGGGTCAATCGTGCAGATGGTAGAGACGAGCGAGCCCTTGCCCATGTTCGCCAGTTCGATGGCCTTATCCAATGATTGATAAGGCATTATGGTGGATACAGGGCCGAAACACTCGGTTTCGTGGGTCAGTTTTTTGGAAAAGGGTTTGTCGTTCAGGAGCAAAACAGGCGGAATAAACGCACCTTTTCCCCGCTCCGCTCCGACGACTTCAAAAACTTCCAAATCACCGGCCACGACGGGGGTTTCTTTTGTCAACAAAGCCAGTTTCTCCTGAACGCGGGCGAGTTGCTGACGGTTGATCAATGCGCCCATGCGCACGCCCTCCACTGCCGGGTCGCCGATAACGGTTTTTGCCAGTTCTTTGGAAAGAGCCTTTTGCACTTCTTCCAATAAACTTTCAGGCACAATAATGCGCCGGATCGCCGTGCATTTTTGCCCCGCCTTGGTCACGATTTCGCGGCGGCATTCTTTGACAAACAGGTCGAACTCGGGCGTCCCCGGCACGGCGTCTTCGCCCAGAAGGGCGGCGTTCAGGGAGTCGGCTTCCATCGTGAACGGCACGGAATGTTCCAGAATCGACGGGTTGGCGCGCAGTTTGCGTCCCGTCTCCGCCGAGCCTGTGAAGGTCACCACATCCTGGCTCTGTACGGGATCGAGGATGCCGCGCCCTGAGCCGACCACGAGTTGCAAGGCGCCTTCCGGCAAAATGCCCGACGCGATAATGTCGCGGAACATGGCTTCGGTCAAAAACGAGGTTTGTTCGCTGGGTTTCACCACCGCCGGCACACCTGCCATGAGATTGACGGCGACTTTTTCCAGCATCCCCCAGATCGGGAAATTGAAGGCGTTGATGTGCACGGCCACGCCGCGTTTCGGCACCAGAATGTGGTGGCCGATGAAGGTGTTTTCCTTCGAAAGCCGCACCGTTTCGCCCTCGACGTAGTAGGTTTCGTTGGGAAAACGCCGCCGCAAACTGCTGTTGGCGAACAGGTTACCGATGCCGCCCTCGATATCGACCCACGAATCCACGCGGGTGGCACCGGTCGCATGGGAGACCTGGTAGTATTTTTCTTTTCGCTCCAACAGATAGAGCGCCAGGGCTTTGAGCATGCGCCCGCGCTCGTGGAAGGTCAGGCGGCGCAGGGCGGGGTTGCCGGTGCTGCGGCCGTATTCGAGGATGGCGGCAAAGTCCAGTCCTTCGCTGCCGGCGGTGCTGATAAGTTCGCCGGTGAGGGCGTGGTATTGGGGGATGCCGTCGCCTGAGCCGGGCTGCCATTGGCCGAGGATGTAATTATTGAGTTTTTGCATGGTTGGGCCTGTATCAATTCATGGGCAAAAGTAGGTGTAATTTTTTCTCACTTGAACCTCAAAATAAAAACAATAAGTTGTTTAAATTTGCGCCGGATTTCACACAAAAAACAGAATATGTCAAATGATTGAGCGAACACATGACAACTTGATCCAAGTCCATGACAACTTGGTAATTCATCGCTATATGGACATCCCAAAGTTTGAAAAACTTTTATCCGAAAAGTCGCTGTTCTTTTGCAGAGTCGACAAGTTTGATGATCCTTTTGAAGGAGCTATCCCCAAGAAGGTGGTCGAATATAGATTTCTGGAGGAAAAGAGAATCGCCGCATTCTATGGCAATGAAATATCAGATGAAGAAGCACAAAAACGAGCAGACAAAATTGGAAACTATCACAAACGAAATAGAAAAAAAGTCATCGCAAATTGCTGGATGGGCACACCCCATGAATCAGAAGCAATGTGGAATCTATATGCAAGCAAGAACGGTGTAGTTATACAGTCAAAAATACAGAGGTTGGTTTCATCTCTGAATAAGAATATTGAGTCAATTCACCTAACTAAAGTCAGATACATTGACTACGAAGCCGACATTTGGTTTCATTCAACGGAATATCCACACATAAACTACAATCTTTTAACACCCTACGTTCATAAACGGCAATCTCTTCGCCACGAAGAAGAAGTTCGTTTGTTTCACGAAGTAGGTGATGGATTAAATGAAAACTACTGGGATAATCAGCCAATTAAAGAAGGAAAACTATTCCCAGTAGACATCAATGATTTGATCGAAAAAATCATTCTTTCTCCAACTATAGAACCTCAATTTGAAGCAAAAATTCATCAGCTTTTAACAGATTACAACTTGAATTTTCCGGTCGAGCATTCTGCTCTTTCGAGGAAACCCGTTTTTTGATATTAGATAAAAGTTGTAATCATCGAATGCGCACCCTAAACCCCGGAAATGTCTGACAAATCAGGATAAACGGTGTACTCAGTGATAAATCTTCGTTGAGCAGGCGGCGCAAACCAGTAATCGTGTGAACCGGCGGCACATGACCCGGCCGCAAATGAATGATGCCGAAATACGGCTCGCCGTCGCGGATGGCTAACATTCCAAAATCGCTGTCATGAGTCAAGATAACTCTTTTGGCGGCATAGGCTAAACGAATCAACTGGCGGTCAGTGCTTCCGACAAATTCTGACTCCTCCACGCTGAATACATCAAACCCTTCTTTCCGAAGAATGGTGGTCACCTCGGGCGAAATATTTTCATCTACCATCAAGTTGAAATCGCGGAGTATCATGCCGCAAGCGGTTGAGCATCATGGCGAAGTGCTTCGATAGCGTAAGCGATTGCCTCTTGAACGGTTGCCTCTGTCAGCCGCGGATAGTGTTTTAGTATCTCTGATACCGAAGCCCCGTGATGGAGGCATTCCAGAATAAATTCCACGCTGATGCGCGTCCCTTTGATGACAGGTTTTCCGCCCAAAATTTCAGGGTTGCGCTCTATGTTAGGAAATTCATGTTTCATCTTGCTGCAAAAATAACCATTTTTTCAGACATGCAACTGTTACCGGCTCCCCTTTCCGGTCTAAATTATGCCAATTACATTAAGGTTTTTCTTATCCCCAAAACGAAACATAGCGCATTTACCACTTTTTCTCCACGAAATTTTTAAAAACCTCCTACTTTTCGCCTCGTTTTCCTAAAAAATAACCATGCTCCGATACATCGAACACACCGGCCCGCCGGACGAAGCCATGCAAGAGGAGGTGTTCCACTTGTACCGCACGGTATTTAACAGCGAGCCGAACGAAGAGGCCCGCGAGCGACTGCTTCATAGCCGCGACCTGCTCATCGTGCTCGCATTGAATGAGGAAGATGCCGCCATCGGCTTCAAAATCGGCTACCGGCAAGACCCGGATACTTTTTATTCCTGGTTGGGCGGCGTACTGCCCGAATACCGGCGGCAAGGCGTGGCCACTCAACTGATGCAGCACCAGCACGACTGGGCACGACAGCAAGGATACCGTTTCGTGCAGACCAAAACCCTCAACCGTTGGCGCGAAATGCTGGCACTCAATCTTTTACATGGGTTTCTCATCACCGGGACATACGCCGGAAAAGACGGGCGGCTGCGGATTATTCTGGAAAAGGAACTTTGACAAACGCCCCAAACCGCCCCACCGCCGCCTCAAACGCCGCGTGTTCCGCCGCCGACAATTCCTCAAACAAGTCTTTTTCAACCGATACCCCATCTTTTTTGAACGTGCGCTGCCAGATACCCTTCACCCAACCGTCGACCACGACCACCGGCTTGAAAATGCCGTTGCCTGTAATGGTTTGCACCTTCCGGGAAGGATCAAGGGAGGCGCTGCGGTCTTTGTAGCTCACCAGAAATTCGTCGAATGCGGGCAACAGATGCAGGGCCGAAATCGCTAATGACGCAGGCTTGAAATCGTTGGGTAGCCAATAGGTCTGATTTTCAACAACTTCCTTCACCAGATATGGCTGCACCGCTTCCAGACCTGCCCGTGCATCGGCAGCCCGTAGCCCCGACCACCACTGAAAATCGGGCAAGGTAGCGGGCGCATGGCTTGTGAAATACCGCCGGGCGAGTTCGGCGATGGCATCGGAACGGTCGGGCATTTTGCCGGGCGGCACGCGTTCGTCGAGCAGGGCGTAGGTGAATTGTTTGCCGCGCCGGGAGCCGTTGCACACGACGGCTTCCAGTTCGGCCTCGAACATGATGTGGGCTGCCTGCAAATTGTTGGCCACGATACCCGACTTTGCCAATTCGGCCACGAGTTCTTCACGGGTCAGTTGTTTGCCGCCTTCCAAAGCCTTGTGGATGATGGCATTGGTGCGATTGAAAAGCACCGCGTCCAGCCCGAGTTGGCGGTTCATCGCAGTAACGGAAGCCCTGATTTGTGGTGCAGAAAGCGCCAGCATCCAGCGGATGTCCTCAGCAGCGGCAAAATGCCAGGTTGGGCGCAACACGTGCGTACGAACGATGTCGCCCCGGTCGAGGGCGGCTTCGATATCCGCGTCCGTAGAGCCGGGGATGCGCAGACCGACGGCCCATTTGGCGTGGGTGTAATCCTGCGCCTGCATCGCGCCGAGCCAGGCGACCACTTCCCTGGGCCGGGCAAAGGACGGATGCGTAATTTGTTGGTTTTGAAGCCGGTATAAGGCAATTGTCGACAAGTTCATTTTTTGACAGGATTTCAGGATTTACAGGATTTTTTGAGAAAACATATTTTGTTAATCCTGTAAATTCTGAAATCCTGTCAAAAATACGTGTAAAACCTTTTCACATTAAAACATTATTCACCGGCTGCAAGGCCGGCGGCACGTCTGCTTCGTCGAACATTTCCCGCAAATCAATTTCGATGGTCCGGCACAGGGCGGTGATGGGCACGTCGTTGGGACTGCCTTCGAAGGGGTTTTCGGTGGTATCGCCGATTTTTTCCATGCTAGTGAACACCCAGCAAACTAAGGCACTGAACGGAATGTTGAGCCAAACTAAGTTTTCGCCCATTTTTTCAAATTCCTGGAGCATTCCAAACGGCACCATGATGGTGAAGAGTTTGACAAAATACAGGTTGAGCGTGGCAAACTGGCGGGGGTAGGGAAAGTTTTTGATGCGCTCACACACCCCTTGCTGGTTGTAAAATTCTACAAGCAGCCTTTCCATCTCCATGTGGCGAAAGTCTTCAATCAAACCTTTATCCAGTAAAATTTTTAGTTGCTTTGATTGAAGCCCGGCAATTTGAGTCGCCCGGTTTTTTTTGTTCATTACATATTCCTGTTCCTCCTGACTCAGGTATTTGGAAATCTCATCAGCCAAATCGCTCTCATGTTCGGCGATCCGATAACGCTTCCTGTATTCAACATTGTGGATTTTTTCCATGCCTTCCCACACCCTCGGTTCTCGCAATTGGAAGCGCAACGCCGTCAGCCAGGCAAAATGCCGGTGAATGAGTTGCCGGTGAATTTCGCGCAATTCTTTTTCCAAAAGGGGCACATGCGCGTGTTTGTTTGTTACATAATCCTTCACCATGATGCCCCAGGCGCGACTGCTATTGACGATGGCGCCCCAGGCTTTGCGGGCTTCCCACATCCGGTCGTAAGAGGCGTTATTTTTGAAACCGACGATGAACGCCACCGCCGTGCCGATGAGCGCGATGGGCAGCCAGGGGATGGTGAGCCATTTGAAGTGCCCCAGTTCGTACAACAACGTCGGAATCGTGGCGAGCAAAAGCAAAAAAGCAATGTCTCTTCTTGTCCAAAAAAGAACTTCTTTGAGGGAGTAATTGCGTCCGGCGTGCATATTTCGGATTTGTGTTTGAATCTTGCAAACGTAGTACGCTGCCTTGAAAATCAACGCACCTCCGTCATTTTTTTCCAAACAGAGTATTGTCTTTCATTCATCGGGCGATAGAGGTACATCCCGGCGGGAGCGGTCGTTATTTCAATTTATCGTTTCTTATTCGGCCTGAATTTTGCCACCCCAGCATCGATATTTATTCCCAAAAACGACACAATCCGCATTTCCTCCCACCTTTTGCAAATACAAATCAAACTTTTTATCGTTTGCGTTACGCGAACTTTGCGGCACGTCAGAAGGCGTGCCCGAAAACCGGTTTTTGATTTTTAACATTCTAATCCGTCCCAACGGCATGACTTTCTGTTACTTGCGTTGTATCCGGTTGATGCCGGTCTTCTTGTTGGTTTTTGTTGCGAATAGGGTTTTTGCCCGCGTCAACCCCACCCCCGGCCCCTCCCCCGAAGGGAGGGGTGACGTAGAGCGTTCCATAGAGGACACTGATTATGTCGCGGTGTTCTCTACGGAACACGCTACGCCACCCCTCCCTTCGGGGGAGGGGCCGGGGGTGGGGTTGTGCCCCCGCCCGGAGCTCCTCTCCGCCGGCCAAATCACCGACTCCACCGTGTTGCTTACCTGGACCGATGTAGGCGACCAGTACGAAATCGAACTCCGTGAAAGTGGGCAACCCCTCACCGGGATGGCCACACACTTCGTGACCGGCAATCCGCCTTTGGCTTTGACCGGACTGGTACCCGGGCAGAACTATCGTTTTTCTGTGCGCACCGTCTGCACCGGCGACACCAGCGAGTGGGCTACGCCGCGCAGTTTTGCTACCGACATCAATAACGCCCGCCCTTGTCCGCTCGATTTCGATTTGCGCGACACTTCCTGTGCAACAGGCGGCCAGTTTTATAAAATTCACGTGGACAATGCACCGGGCATTGCGCTTGGCAACGACGTCGGTCTGCAAGGTGTCCGACTGATGATCGAACATCCCTGGCGCTCCGATTTGCAGGTGTGGCTGTGGTCGCCCGACAGTACCCGTATTCAACTGATCGGCGGACTAAATGCCGGTGACAAGAACATCGGTGACCCGGCAGGTAATCCCTGTGCACGGTTTGTAGAACTCACCGAACAGCCCGGCGCTTTGCCGCTTATCACGGCTGCCGAACAAGATAATTTTACCGGCTATTACCTTCCTTTTCAATCACTTACGCCTTTTGCCAACGGACAAAACCCCAATGGTGTGTGGCGCCTTGAAATATGCGACAGCAAGACAAACGATAAAGGAAAACTGCGCGTTGCAGGTCTCGTTTTTGCTGCCACCGGCTGCGCTGTTGTGGAAAATGTGACGGTTACAAACGTCACCGAATCTGCTGCGGACATTTCATGGACTCAAGACGTGGACAGTATAATTGTCGAGTATGGCCCGGCAGGTTTTTTCCCAGGAACCGGAAACGAAACGGGCACGGGCGGGTCAACCATCAAAATACAAGAGCCGGTCGCACAACCTTATGCACTCGCCGGATTGACCGCTCTGACAAATTACCGGGTTTATATCCGACGATTGTGCGCACCCGGCATTTGGGGGCCAAATTCCCTTGCCGTGGATTTTTTCACCAACTGCCCCCCTACCCTGTCGGAAGGTTTTGACACGCCGGCAACCTGCCCGGCGGATTGCGCCGATCCTTGTCCCTTACCCGGTCTTTGGCAAAATGTGCCGGACGACGACTACGACTGGAAAGTTTGGACCGGGCAGGGCCTCACCTATCCGGTAGCCGGCCCGTCCGAAGCCCCGGAAGGCGCCGGTAATTATCTTTATTTCAGAAATTCCTGTTCGCCAACGGGAGCAAACGGCAAAAAAGCGATCCTGCGAACCTTATGCGTCGATGTGACTGCTCCTGCCACTGCCTCCTGCCACTTCTCTTTCGACCTTTATATGAATACAAAAACCGGTCTGATGAGCAGCCTCTCCCTGCAAGCATCCACCGACGGAGGTCAAAACTGGACGGCGGTGAAAACCTGGAGCGGCAACCGGGGCAAACAATGGCGCAGCGAGTATGTCAACCTGAGTGCCTACGATGGACAGGTAACAGTGTTTCAATTTGTTGTGACGGGCGTGTTCGGCGCTTATGGCGACGTGGCCATGGACAACCTAACGTTTTACGGCTCCACCACAGCCGGCACACCCGATTACGAATTCTTCCGAGATGCGGATGGTGACGGCTTCGGCGATCCGGTGCAACGGGTTACTCTGTGCAATCCGAATGCCCCGCCCGGTTACGTTGCGGCCGACAACGACTGCGACGATAGTGACCCGGATGTGTTTCCCGGCGCGCCGGAAATTCTTTGTAATCAAAAGGATGACAATTGCAACGGAATGGCCGACGACGCCTTTATTGCTGCGCCGACCGGTACCGGTGACGTGATTTGCGCAGGCAAAACGGCGACTTTGACAGCAAACGGCACACCCGTCGGGCAGTTTTTTTGGTTTGAAAATGCTACAGGCGGAACCCCGGTTTCAATTGGCAATATGTTGGTTGTAAATAATTTATCTACAACAACAACCTTTTATTTGCAGGACTCGCTGGCAACCGGAGGTTGTACCAGCGCGCGAACGCCTGTGACCGCCACAGTGAACCCTACTCCCGGGCTTTCCCTGGATACCCCGCCTTCGATCTGTCTGGGACAAGCCATCAACCTTGCGACATGGGTGACCGATACGACCGGAGCGAACGGCGCCTACACTTGGTATTTCGCCTTGCCCCTCATTCCGGCCAATCAACTTTCCTCGTCGTTCATCGTACCTCCTGCGACGACTACTTACTACATTTTAAACAAGACAAATTTGGATTGCGCCGACACGGCGACAATTACCGTAACCGTGCATACCCTTCCAATCGTACAAATTGCGCAGGGCGACTCTATTCCGGTTTGTTTGGGTAAAAGTGTGACATTGACGGCCAACGGTACAGGCACAGCCCCCCTTTCATACACCTGGAGCAACGGGCTGAATTTTCAGAGTATGCCCGTGCAGGCAAGCACAACACCCGGAAATACAACGACATACACTGTTACGATTACGGACGGAAACGGTTGTCAGACGCTGGATTTTATCAAAGTTCATACGCTCAACAACGTGACGCAAACCGCTATTCAGTCGGTACAAAACCCCGGCGTTTGCGGAGGCACAGACGGCAGCATTACCCTGCAACCCATGAATGGTACTCCGCCCTATACTTTTGCCTGGTCGGGAGCATCCGCGGGAACAATGACGGGGATAACCGGGTCGGGTACCATCACGGGGTTGAAACAAGGCGGCTACCGCGTCACCGTCACCGATGCTTCGGGCGGCGGCTGTTCGATGGTGATGCCGCAAATTGTGCTCAATGCACCCGGATTGTCGGTAGAAGTGGCTGCCATTCAACATATCCTTTGCCCGGGACAAAACACCGGCAGCATCGCCCTCGAGGTGAACGGCACCAACCCGGTAATTCAGTGGAGTAACAGCCAGACAACTGCTACGATCAGTAACCTTGCTGCCGGAACTTATTCGGCGACTATTACCGACGGCGCTTGTGTGCAGACCCTGTCCAATCTGGAAATTACGGCCCCGCCGCCGATCCAGATCATCCAAAACAACCTGACAAACGTGGCTTGTTTCGGGGCAAATTCGGGCGCGATCGATCTGGCCGTTTTTGGGGCTACCCCGCCCTATAGTTTCCTTTGGTCGAATAACGCATTGACGGAAGATATCCAAAATCTTTCCCACGGCAACTATTCGATGACCTTGACGGATGCCAATGGCTGTACGTTCGTTTCTCCTGTTTACAATATTACTCAACCACCTCAACTTGTTGTTGCCCAAAGTTCTATTCAACACGTCAGTTGTTTTGGCGGCAACAATGGAGCCGTTTCGGTCGGCATCGACGGCGGCGTCGCGCCGCATCAGATTCTTTGGAACACCGGTGCGGACAAGCCTGCGTTGAACAACCTCACTGCGGGAAACTATTCCGCCACCATAACGGATGCGAACGGTTGCACAAAAACCTTTGCAGCCACCATCACCCAACCCAGCCTGTTTTTGCTCGATAAAATTTTCAAAACCGATCCAACCTGCGTGGGAGCGGAAGACGGGCGGATCGAGGTCGTGGTGGCAGGTGGAACGCCGCTTTACCATTTCAACTGGAGCAACGGGCAAGCCGGTACAGGGTTGAATATCCTGGAAAACCAGACTTCCGGCGTATTCAGCCTGACGGCAACAGATGCCAACGGTTGCTCTTTTTCACAAAGCAACATCGTACTGGACGCGCCGCAACTACTCACTTTAACCGTTAATGATTTAGTGCCGGTGGCCTGCTTCGGAGAATCGAGCGGCCGCATTGCTGTCGGTGTCGCCGGAACGGAAGGCAATGTAAGTGTCACCTGGAACGGCATCGCCGGAGGTTTCACCCTCGCAGACGTGCCGGCGGGGCAATATATCGTGCAGGTACAGGACGAACGCGGCTGCGCCATCCGCGACACGTTTTTGATAACCCAGCCGGAAGGAGCGCTTACTGCAAATCTGATTGCGCTGCAAGACGCTCTCTGTGCCGGCGAGCCGAACGGCAGCATCGCCGTCTCCACCTCCGGTGGAACCCCGCCTTACACTTTCGTGTGGAGCAACGGCACCACTATGGAGGATTTACCCGCTGCATTTGCCGGAACTTACACCCTCACCGCAACCGATGCCAACGGCTGTACCGGATTGCTCGGTCCGCTGCAGATAACCGAACCGCCCGCCTTAGTCGTCACCCCCACCGTGCATGACATCCCATGTTTCGGCCCGACAACCGGCAGCATCGAACTGGCAGTTTCGGGGGGCGTACCGCCTTACTATTTCGATTGGAGTACCGGCGCTGCGACGCAAAATATTTACTTCCTGAATGCAGGTACTTATTCGGTGACGGTACTCGATGCCAGCGGTTGCGCGCAGGTGCTGACCGAACTCCGGTTAATTGACCGGGGAGAAAGTTTCGCAGTGCAAATCATCGAGGATCAACCCGTATCCTGTTTTGGTCTGGACAATGGAATCATCAAAGTGCAGGCTATGAACGGCACTGCGCCCTACCAGTTTGCATGGTCGCCGCCGGTGGGTTTGCATCCGAATGTGCAAGGTGCGACCGACCAGGCTGCGGGGCTTTCCGGCGGGATCTATTCGGTCACAGTGACGGATGCGGAAGGATGTGTCGCCATATCCGAACAGGTCGTCATTGAAGAAGCGCCGATTATTTTATTGAGTGTGGCCGCTACAACGAACGTATTGTGCAAAGGTGATTCCAGCGGCGCAATCACGATGGCGCTGTCAGGTGGCCTTCCTCCTTTCGATATTATCTGGAACAACGGCGCAACCACGCTTCATCTCGACTCGCTGCCTGCCGGAACCTACTCCATGACTGCGACAGACTTCCTCGGCTGTGTGGTCGCCTCACCGGATATCAGTATCACACAGCCTTTAGTCGGACTTCAGATCGTGCCCGTTCAAATCCTGCACGATAAATGCGGTGACGGTGGCGGAGCGATTTTGCTGAACGTGTCCGGCGGTTCGCAACCCAATATGTTTCTGTGGAACAGCGGTCAGCAGACGGCCTCCATCACCGGACTTTCGGCAGGGCAGTACCAACTCACCGTAACCGACCAGGCCGGCTGCACCAAAGTGTCGCCGCTGTACGATATCCAGGCATTGTCGTCGCCGCTTCAAGTCTTCAGTACTGTGACCGACGTATTGTGTCACGGCGGCAGTACCGGGGCAATTTCAATTGCAGCCTCCGGCGGCACACCCGCCTACAACTACTTTTGGAACAACGGGCAATCGGGGCCCAACCTGAACGGCCTGACTGCGGGTAGTTATACGCTAACCCTGACGGACGCGTCAGGTTGTTTTAAATTTTCCACTTTCAACGTAGGCGAACCACCCGCCCTCACCGCTACCTGGACGGCGGACTCAAGTGCCGGCGGCTGGACGGTGACGCTCGATGTGGCCGGCGGCGTCGGGCCTTACGACATCCAGTGGGACGCTGCTGCCGGCAATCAGACCGGCCCGGTGGCGAGCGGGCTGGAGCCGGGCTATTACGGCGTCGCCATCACCGATGCCAACGGTTGTTTGCTGGCATTAGAAATACTGGTCGGCACGGTCGGGACAGCACAACCGGATGTGATTTCATTCCTGCAACTTTCGCCCAATCCGACCCAGGGTCAAACAACATTGACGGTGCAATTGGAGCGGCCTTCGGCGTTGGAAGTGGTGATTTTCAATCATTTGGGACAACTTGTTTTTTCCAGAAAACCGGCTGAACAAGAGATAAGCCACTTATTGTCGCTCGAATTGGAGGATTTGCCGGCGGGCGTTTATTTTGTAAAAGTGGGGTTGGAAAACGGGGAAGGAAGGTTATTGCGGTTGGTGATGACCGGAAAATAGTTGGATAGTGAAATAAAATAGCCTGTTTGAATTTTCGATGATATTGCCGAAGTAGTGATGTGTTTCCAATTGTTTCGGTGCAGCGATGCCCAGCAAGTGGCAAAGCAGTCCGGTATCGAAAAAGAACAGTTTTGGCGTCTTGATGATGCGCTTGTTGAAGTTATTGAAGGAAGGAGGAAGATAAAAAATCAGGTTCGCCGCTTCCAACCGGCAAACCTGCGTTTTTTCATGGCAGCTGGAACATCAGAAATACTTTTCCTCACCCCATTTGCCCTTTCCGCCCTTTTCACGACCTTCGCCCGAAAATCGTGGGTGTCTCATAACTACTTGAAAATTGGTCATTGGACATTGAAAATTGGACATTCTTAAATTTTATATTTTTAAATTGCTAATTTTAAATTTATTAAATATAAAATGTACAATGTGCAATGCCCAATTTTCAATGTTCAATGACTTATGAGACACCCACCCAACTGCCACTTCCGTGCTCTCCCTATTTCGCAACAATCAGGTTACTACCGCTATTCCCCTCGCGCTGTATGTCGTGCTGACGCATCTGGCTGCACTGCTCGGTCATTTGAAGCCGGCCGAGGGTATCGGGTCGGATGGCGGTGTATTGTACCGGGCATGGTTCTCCTGGGTAAATAGTGATGAACAAGCGGTTTGGTCGGCAGTAGGAGCAAGTATTTTGGTATTTATTCAAGCCTTGTCTGTCAATTTTTTAGCCGACGAGTTTCGTTTGCTGAACGACCGCACCTGGTTGCCGGGTTTGTTTTATGCGTTGGCCGCTGCGTGTATGCCCGATTTCCTTCACCTTTCGCCGCCTTTAGTCGCTGTCACCTTTTTCCCGATCGTGTTACGGCGTATATTCAGCGCATACAACCAGCCCAAAGCAACGGCGCTTGTATTCGATGCGGCATTTTGGACAACAGCCGCGGCATTGTTTTACCCACCGGCCATCTTACTTTTGATCGCCGTTTTTTTTGGCCTGGGCATCATGCGCGCTTACACGTTCCGGGAAAAGATCGTATCGCTGACGGGCATTATCACGGCATTGTTCCTTGCCTGGTTGTGGTATTTCTGGACCGACCGGGGCTGGGATTTCTGGCATGTCCAGATCGGTGGTTTGTTGGGTATTTACCAGTTCAGCGATTTTTCGGTTGACTGGAAAACAGCGCTCAAATGGGCGTTGCCGGTCTTGTTTTTTCTTACGATCCTGCTGAATTATGGGTCGTATATGTTTCGCAAACTCATTCAGATCCAAAAGTGTATCAGCGTGTTGTACTGGTTTTGGTTTGTGGGGGGGCTGGCGTTTTTGTTGCAGCCCCAACCGAATCCGGCATATTTCATTTTGATGGCGGCCCCAACAGGTATTTTCCTGTCCCTGACCTTTTCCACCATGCGCAAACGCTCCATGGCCGATATGATCCACCTGGCTTTGCTGGGTTATGTTTTGTTCATTCAATTTTCACCGTTGTTCGTTCACCAACCAACAACAAATTAACCGATAACTAATAACTATCATGAAATTCGGCGTTATCGTTTTCCCCGGCTCCAATTGCGACGATGATATGGTGCATGTACTGGGCGACGTGATGGGTCAGGAAGTGACCAAAGTCTGGCACAAAGAAAAAGACCTGCCCGACCTCGACTGCGTGGTTCTGCCCGGCGGTTTTTCCTACGGCGATTATGTGCGGGCGGGCGCCATTGCACAATTTTCACCCGTGATGAAGGCCGTAAAAGCCTTTGCAGGTACGGGCGGATACGTTTTCGGCGTGTGCAACGGCTTCCAGATCCTTTGCGAATCACACCTGCTCCCGGGGGTGCTGCTCCGCAACGCCAACCTGCAGTTTATCTGCAACAATGTGTGGCTGCGCCCTGTCACCAACAATTCGCCCATCACGGCGGATCTGGATTTGAAAAAGGCGTTGAAAATTCCCATTGCTCACGCAGAAGGTCGTTATTTCGCCGATGAAAAAACACTCGACGCGCTGGAACGCAACGACCAGGTATTGTTCCGCTACTGTACGCCGGAGGGGAAAATCACACCAGAGGGAAATCCCAATGGCGCAGCGCGCAACATTGCAGGAATTTGCAACGAACGGCGTAATGTGTTCGGCATGATGCCCCACCCCGAGCGGGCTGCAGAAAGTGTACTGGGCAATGAGGACGGGCGGGGCATGTTCGAGTCGTTGCTGGCGAGCGTGCTGGTCAGTTAAACGATTTACGATTTTGGATTTACGATTTACGATTTTTCTGATTGCGAAAAATGACTGATCATTCTTAAATTCGGATCAAAAAAAATCGTAAATCCAAAATCGTAAATCGTAAATCAAAAATATCAACCATTTTTCGCTTATGAAAAACATTCCACTTGCGCTTTGCGCCTTCGGGCTGTTAGCCTTTGCCGTTTCCTGCAAAACCAATAAGTGTGTAGAAAAACCCAACACCAATTGCGTATGCACCATGCAATACGATCCGGTATGCGGCTGCAACAACAAGACATACAGCAACGCTTGTGCCGCCGAATGTGCCAATATCAAAAAGTATACGAAAGGGGAGTGCCCGAAGTAGAATGGGATTTTCCAAAAAAACATAACTTTTCAGCCTTTTTGGAACATGAAATTTTTTAAATTACGCATTTTTTTTACAATAATTCTGTTTCTGACAATATCTTTGCCCGCTTCCTGGGCGCAGGGCAATCGCGATTTCATGCGGGAAACGGGCAAAATCAACGTTGTGGTCGGCGTTATTTTGCTCATCTTTCTTGGTATCGTTTGGTATCTCGTGCGCCTGGAGCGTAAACTAACCAGATTAGAGCACCAACTCAACGACGACAAAAATGAGTGGACAAATTAGTTTCTTTAACAGCGTAGAAAACTACGTGGACAAGGCAGCCGCTTTCACCGACATACCGAAAGGCCTCGTGGAACAAATCAAAGCCTGCAACCTCGTCCTTCAAATCCGTTTCCCCGTCCGTGTCAACGGCGATTACCAGGTGATCGAAGCCTACCGGGTACAGCACTCCCACCACCGCCTGCCTACCAAAGGCGGTATCCGCTATGCCGAATCGGTTGACCAGGACGAAGTAATGGCGCTCGCGGCGCTGATGTCGTACAAATGCGCCCTCGTGGACGTACCCTTCGGCGGCGCCAAGGGCGGCATCAAAATCAACCCCGCCAATTTCAGTGTCGAACAACTGCAAAACATCACCCGCCGTTATACGACCGAACTTGTCAAGAAGAACTTTATCGGCCCCGGTATCGACGTGCCGGCGCCCGACTACGGCACCGGTCCGCGCGAAATGGCCTGGATATTAGACACTTATCAGGCTTTCCGGCACGGCGAGATCGACTCCATCGGCTGCGTCACCGGCAAACCGGTCACCCAAAACGGTATCCGCGGACGCGCCGAAGCGACCGGACGCGGCGTGTTCTATGGCCTGCGCGAAGCGATTTCCCACGGCGAGGACATGAAAAAACTTGGCCTGACCAAAGGCATCGCCGGTAAAACGATGGTGGTGCAAGGCCTCGGCAACGTGGGCAGCAACACCGCTATTATCAGCCAGCAGGAAGGCGATGTGAAAGTGATCGGCGTTGCCGAACGCGAAGGCTCTATTTACTGCGAAAAAGGCATCGATGTGGAGAAACTAATGGCTTTCCGCAAAGAAACCGGCTCCATTATGGGTTACCCGGGCTCCACTGCGCTTGCCAGCAACCTCGCCGCGCTCGAACTGGAGTGCGACATTCTCGTACCCGCGGCGCTCGAAAATCAGATCACCACGGAGAATGCCGCCCGCATCAAAGCAAAAATCATCGCGGAAGCGGCCAACGGCCCCGTGACAGCCGATGCCGATACGATCCTGCTGAAAAAAGGCATCATGACCCTGCCGGACTTTTTTATCAATGCCGGCGGCGTGACGGTTTCTTACTTCGAATGGCTCAAAAATCTTTCGCACCACCGCTTCGGACGCCTCGAAAACCGTTTCCAGCACAACGCCTTCGAAGGCATTCTCAACAAAGTGCAGGAAATGACCGGTAAAACCATCGGCGAACGCGAACGCGATTTCCTCACCCGCGGCGGCACGGAGGTGGAACTCGTGAACTCCGGCCTCGAAGACACGATGATCACCGCCTACCAGCAAATCCGCGAAACGTTCAAACAACATCCGGACCTCAGCGACGTGCGCACCGCAGCCTTTGTCTGTTCGTTGAAAAAGATCGCCAGCGATTATATTTCGATGGGTATTTTCCCATAAGTAGGGTAATTAGGGTAATTAGGGTAATTAGAGTAATTAGAGTAATTAGAGTAATTAGGGTAATTAGGGTAATTGTAGTAATTACTATAATTACTTTTAATGTCCTCAATTACTCCTACTGACTCCCACCACCAAACGACGACCAACCAAAAGGTTGAATCAGCAGGTTTTGTTTGGCGCTTCTGCGCCGGCGACCCGCAGATTCAACCTTTTTTTGTTTCCGGCTTCGTTTTTCACACTTTTTAACAAATATTTTTTGGCGGATGTGAAAAAATTGTCGCTTTTCAGCAAAAACGATTGGGGTTGGAATGATAAAAACGCTTTGTTAACAAAATTTACAGAGGTTTCCCGGCGTTTCGCTTGCACATAATTTTTTGACGCCCTACCTTTGGGGAAATTTTGAACATCGAAATAAAATTTCACAACACGACTTACCATGTCAGAGAAACTGGATAAAATAGACCTGAAAATCCTGAAGATCCTTCAAGAGAACAGCAAGATCACAAACCTCGACCTTTCCAAAAAAATCGGCCTCTCGCCTGCGCCCACCCTGGAGCGCGTGAAAAAACTGGAACAAAGCGATATCATCCAGAGCTATCACGCCCAGGTGAATCCGCAGCAAATGGGTTTGAATGTAAAAACGTTCGTGCTCGTGTCGCTGGCCTGGAAAAAAGAAAACGCCCTCAACAACTTCCTCGAAAAGATATCGAAGATCGACGAAGTCACGGAATGCTACATTATCACCGGTGAAGCCGACTTCCTGATGAAAATCATTTGCAAAGACATTCCGACCTACGAACAACTCCTCTTCAAAACCATCAGCCAGATCGAAGAAATCGAGCGCCTGAAAACGCTCATGACGCTCTCGACGGTGAAAGACTCCAAAATCCTTCCGTATAACTATGACGAGAAGTGAAGTTAGAGGAGCGCTGAAAAAAAGAAAGCGGCTGTCGCACAGTGAAGTACGACAGCCGCTTTTTGATTTACGAATGCCGATTACATGATTTCCGATTGACGATGTCCGTAGAGACCACATGAACATCGTCAATCGGAAATCATGTAATCGCAAATCGTCATTCAAAAAATCAAAATTTTTGAATCATCTCCGACTCCAAAATCTCCCCTCCTGTTCCGCCTTCATTCGCTTTGGCAATCAACGCCCGCGCCACCTTTTCCGATTCGATGCCCCGGTAGCGGTGCGGAATGAGCGGCGCCAGTATTTTCGCCAGTACGATGCCGATCTTTTCGCCGAGTCGAAATTCCTTTCGCTCGCCCAGCAGAAACGAAGGCCTGGCAGATACAAAATGCTCGAAATTGAGTGCCCGGATTTTCTCTTCCAGTTCGCCTTTCGTTTTCAGATAAAAACCCGACGCGTTGGCGTTGGCGCCGACGGACGATACCAATAAATACTGCCGGACGCCGTTTTGTCGCGCGATTTGACCGATCTCGAACGGATACAGACAGTCGATCTTATACTGCGCTTCTTTCGAGCCGGCTTTGGCCAGCGTGGTACCGAGCGCGCAAAACAAGTCGTCCCCTTTTATTTTGGAAGGATCGGGTTGGTCGAAATCAATGATTTCCTGCACCAGTTTCGGGTGCTGCACTTCCATCGGACGGCGGGTGAGCGCCACGACCCGGTCATAGTGCGGGCTTTCCAGTAGTTGTTGGAGCAGGTGGCCGCCGACGAGGCCGGTGGCGCCGAGGAGGAGGGCTGTTTTTTGCATACTAAAAAAATTCCAATTTAACCTGATAGGGACGAAACTTTGAGTCGTGAGTAATCACTGTAAAATCCTCAGCGATCGCCTGCGCAATCAACAACCTGTCAAACGGATCCTGATGATGAAAAGGTAGGGTAAGCAGCTCTTGAAAATGTTGGAAAGATGTAAGAAGCGGCGCAAAGCCCTTTTGTTGCAACAGATGTTCCCAGTCTGGAAGTTGAACAGTAAGCGTCATTTTACCCAGCGACATCTTGATGGCCATTTCCCAAATACTGGCGTGGCTGACAAAGATGTGATTTTGAGGGTCAAGAATTATCTTTCGAATATGACCTGGGAGTAGTGGGTTGCCTTCGCCATACCAAATCAGGACGTGGGTATCGAGCAAATATTTCATTGATTTTATTGCATATATTCTTCAAAACCTGACGGTGTTTCATCAAAGTCAGGCGCGACATACGTAATGATCCCTTTAGCAAAACCAAATGGACGGAATGATTCGCTCTCCTTCGGCGAATAACTTTGAGAGCCGTTGGTTTGGTTGGGTTGCTTCTTCAAAATCTGCTCAATTTTGGCCAGTACATGGGTATCCTGCAAACTTAGGATGAGCTGAATGATCTCCAGTTTTTGCGTATCGGCAGTCATAACACAATGATTTTAGTACAAATTTACACAGATAAACGCAGAATGATTCATCACTTAACCAATTTAGAAGAAAATTGATCGGCTAAGTATTTCACTACCTTCTCTTTTAAATGGAATTTTGCAATAAACGCTTGATTTCCAAGCAATAAAAATTACGGAAGAAACCCAAAAAACACCGTTTCCAACGCTGATCCGGCATTTTTTTAACGATATTTTAACTAAAAATCGCAAATATTTCCGGGAAAAATATGGCCGGAATACATTGAATGTCAATATCTTTCGCCCAATATACGAGTTCTAAACCCATCTCTGCTAAAGGAAGGATTGCGACGAGATCTTCCATCTCCCGAAGCTCATCGGCATTCAGGTTCTAAACCCATCTCTGCTAAAGGAAGGATTGCGACGTATTCTTTGTGACAGAAAGCCGAATTAATTCAAAGTTCTAAACCCATCTCTGCTAAAGGAAGGATTGCGACCGTTTCCTCCCAATTCTACTTGAATTGTGTCGCCGCTGTTCTAAACCCATCTCTGCTAAAGGAAGGATTGCGACACCGCCTCTTCGATGGCTCGATGGGCGATGGATTGAGTTCTAAACCCATCTCTGCTAAAGGAAGGATTGCGACAACAATTTAAGTACATTTTGTGGCAAATATTCGGCATGTTCTAAACCCATCTCTGCTAAAGGAAGGATTGCGACATCATTCCCCAGATAATGAGGCCTGCTCCTGCCAATAGGTTCTAAACCCATCTCTGCTAAAGGAAGGATTGCGACTTGTCTCGCATGGATAGTTCGAGCATTCGGTAATAGGTTCTATGAGATGGTTCAGTTTTTACGGACACAAAACTCTCTTAAATTTGTGTTCCGATGAAAAGAA
>CXWJ01001578.1_pt1 | contig 48352 bp, 71 predicted proteins | sample 590841 | NCBI WGS metagenome assembly CXWJ01 (sample SAMEA3498367, study PRJEB10139) | wastewater metagenome | biome: wastewater treatment plant; material: activated sludge | place: Austria | collected 2015-01-21 | reverse complement strand
GCCCAGGCCAATATCGATCCCCGCATCCTTGATCGACTCGGCGATGCTCTCAAGCTCGGCGATCGCCTCGACCTGGTGCTCGGCCAGCACGCGCAGCCCGGCGTCAACCTCGCTGTAGCCTTCCTTGCGCGCCGCGTCGTAGGCGTCCTGCAGGCGTGCAGCATCCCCGGCCGATACCAGCTTGCCGGCCTTGATGATGCAGCGGCTTAGCGAGGCCAATGGCGGGATCCTTTGATGGACATGAATGCGGTCACGATCAGGGCAATCTCGTCGTCGTCTTGGTGGAGTGGGTCAACATGCCGGCCTTCCTGCCGGTCGCCGACGAATGGTGCTGGGCCGGTTGCTGGTGGCGTGACTGGCGGGATGACCGGCGGCGGGATCAGCGTTTCGCTGATGAGCAGCACCCACGACGGCCGATCGGGATCGTGTTGCGCGTGGGTCAGGATCGTGCCGGCGATCCGAACGTCGGAACCCGGGCCGACTGAGGCCGGCGCCGTGCCGAAGGTCTGCGCCGCGATGTAGGTGTCGAACGGCTCGGCCAGGCTGACCAGCGTTTCGGCGGTCAGCCGGACGTTGGCCTGGTACTGGACCGGGATGCGCCACGTCAGGGCGTAGGCGGCGTCGAACGCCTGCGGCTCGACCGTGATGGTGCCGGTCGGGAACGGCGCCTGGACGGGATCAGGCGGCTGCTGGTGCCACGTCAGGGCGTAGGCGCCATCGACCTGTTGCGGATCGACCGTGATCGTGACTGGCGGCGCGGTGACGACCGCGACGTAGGTCAGCGGCAGGTTGAACGTCAGGGCATAGGCCCCGTCCACCTGCTCCGGTGCTGCGATCCAGGTCCGCGGCGGCAGCGTGTCCCCGACCACGACCGGGAACAGGGTGTCCGGCGTGCCGTGGACCCACGAAGGCGGCAGGAACGGGCTGGGGTCTACCTGCTCGCCAGCGTGCAGCGTGGTGCCTGTCGGCCCGACGCGCGACAGGTACGACAGCGGCGGCGACCAGTGCAGCGCATAGGCGCCGTCGATCTGCTCTGGCGCAGCGGTGAACGTCGCAGGCGGCGGGGCCACCACCGCGGCATAGGTCAGCGGCGCCGAGAAGGTGAGCGCGTAGGAGCCGTCTACCTGCTCGGGCGCGACGACCTTCGTCGGCCGCAGGATCACGTCGCCAGCGGCGGACGGGATCAGCGTGAACGGGGTGCCACGGACCCAACTGCGATCCTGCGATGCAGCGATGGCCGCTTGGTGCGTGCCGACTTGGTACTCAGACGCCGCGACCGTGTTCGCGTTCGGCATCAGCGCGCTGGTGAACAGCAGCGCGTAGCCTGCGACTTCCTGCCAGCGACTTACATCTTGCTGCGGGGTGACTCGCGTGCCGGGGAATACAGGGTCAGCACCGGCGCTAGGGATGCCGGTCTGGAATGCGTTGTGCTGTAACGCATTACCCTGGAATGCCACGGCTTACCCCTTCTTGGTCAGCGTCGCGTGAATGTCCTGCGCCGCCTCACGGTAGAAGTTGAGCGCGAACTGCTGGAACTCCGCGTTGCGCGTCAGTAGCAACTGGTGCAGGCCGTAGCCCCACGTTGCCGCGAAGTCGCAGTTGAACCCGTGCTCCCAATGCTCGCGGTCAGTGTGCGGCGCATTGCTGTCGCGCCAGGTCTTGTCGAGGTAGTAGAACCACATTTCGGAAACGGGCGGCCACTGGTGCGTTGGATCGCCGTAGGCTCGACCGCTCGACCACGACGGGACGATGATGGTCGCCTTCGCGCCCGGTTTCAGGACGCGCCAAAGCTCATTCGCAAAGTGGCAGCGATGTTGCTGCGTAAGGTGTTCGACGAAATGCGACGAATGGGCCTCTTCAATGGATGAATCCTCCCACGGCCATCTCGCGGTGAGGTCAGCCACGACATCAACGCCATCGAAGGCGAGAGAGTCCACGCCGATGAATCCGTCCTTCTTGTTCTTTCCGCAGCCAAGGTCGAGCCTCACTTAGGTGTCCTGTTTAGGTATGCGGCGATGGCGCTGGCATGTTTCTCGTACCTGCCAAGTAGGTGATTGCAGGCTACACATAGCAGTCCGCGAACGGCACCAGTAACGTGACAATGGTCAACTGCGAAGTGTCTCTTTTTATCATCCTTGAGCGATTCAGTTGACTGGCAAATAGCGCATCGTCCAGATTGATCTGCATACATCAGATCGTAGTCAGCGATGGTTATTCCATATAGCTTTCCATACGACCGTGCTCGCTCAATAGTCAGATACTTGTCACGATTCTCCCAATAGTGAGTTCGCTTGTACCTGACGATCTTGTCTCTGTTCCTTGCGGCCCATCGCTTCTTGGCGGCGTGAGCGGCGGCCTTCTGTTCTGGCGTTTGATTTCGGTACGCAGTAGGCATCTAGTTCACCACGAAATTCCGCTTGCCGCATCGTAGTGCCCTACTAGAACGCTGCAATCGACGGCGCACCTATACCCATGCTTCCTGGCGTTTGACCAGAAGTGCAAATCCTGCGTGCCGACCCCGTTAGCCCCGCAGTTCGTTTTGAACCACGGCTTCTCGATCCGATCTTCGCGGAACATGGACAGCCGCCACAGGTTGAATCCCATCCCGGTGCCGCAGCATTCCACCACTTCACCGGCAATCGGCGGCTGCGGCCGGAAGTTCAGCACCGGGTCTTTCGGATCGCCCCAAATCTGCGGGACTCCGCCCTCGCCCTTCGTCCAGTAGAGCCCGCCGATACAGGCGTACTCCGGATGCTTGTCCATCGCCGCGATCAGCTTGATGACGCCATCCGGCGGCGGCACGTTGTCGTGCTCGATGGTCAGGATGTATTCCCAATCCTTCAGATCAGGATGCGCCAGCACTTCGCTTATCGCGTTGTTGTACGCCTCGCCCACTTCCTGCCCGAGCGCGAGGACGCGCACGACGGCGTTGTTGGGCGGGAAGATCAGGTTCCAGTGCGACAGCGCGACTTTGGTCGAAATGGTCCCAGCGGCCGGCAGGATCACCACCACGCGCTGCTTTTTCCATTGCGCCGATTCATCGACGCGCTTGGTCGAAAGCTCCAGCCATTCGTTGTGGCGGCCGAACGAGTACGAGACAAGTTCAGGGGTCATGCGGTGCTCGAAATCATCAGCCAGGACGGCGGGCGTGCGGCGAGCGATGCCGTCCCGTTGATGCGCGAGAACCCTACGGTATCCGGCAAGGCCGTAGTCGATGAGTTGAAAACACCCCATCCAAGCGGCCATTGATTCGTGGCGTTGGATGCCGCGCCGAATATTCCGGAGAAGTTGCTGTTCAACTGCGACACCAGCATCTGGCTCATCGTGCCGTTACCGCCCGCAGTCGTCGTGCGAGAAATCATCCCGACGTAGTACCGGCCATCCGGAATCGTCGTAGTCCACGGGATCGTATGCAGCCTGATGCCGTTGTACGTGGCCGAACTAACCGTCCCGGAGAACGTCCACGCCGTCGAATATGACGTGCTGTGCATCCGGGACAGCGACGTGCCATCGCGGGTGTATAGCCCGTACCACAATGAAAGGGTCGCGCTGCCGGTGCTGTTTGACGAGTTTGAAAAGTACAGCGGCACACAAAGACGGTCTATCTGCACTTCACCGCCAGCAGCCGTGGGCGGCGTAGGCATGGGCGCAAAATGCAAGGTTGCCTGACCATGCTGGCCAGCTACGTTTACGCCCTCGTTGAACGGTTGCCACATCGTGGCCGTTCCAGGAGGTTGGCAACTGATGACGATAGTCCCGGTCGATCCACCGACCGAGACACCGCCAGAGCCGGCGATGATGACGTTTGTCCCGGACGCCGTGCTGTTCCCCGTCGTGTTGCCGGCCAGCGAGTAGAACTGGTTGTGCGCGCTGTTCCAGTCGGACGGCCGGACAATCGCCGTCGCCGCAATGGTTGTGGTGCTGCCTTGGGAATTGAAGCCCGTGACAGTGCCCGTCCAATCCGCGACGGCGTTGTTGTAGACGTGCGAGACAGCCACGGCTTACTCCTGGAACGTCACGCCGTAGCTCGACAGCGACGCATCCGCACCGGCGATGTTGCCGCACCCGATCTGCGCGTAGGGCGCAGCCGTGCCGACCACGTACCACTCACCGCCGATGGGCAGGACCACGACACCACCACCGCCGACGATGTTCCAGTCGATGGCGAACAGGCCGGTCGGGTCCGCAGCGCCAGCGGCAGGCGTGCCGTAGGTGTTGACCGTGCAGAGCGCGGTCGAACTCGGGTTGCTGGACGCGAGCGTGAGCGCGGAGGGCGTCACACCGTTGGTCGTGCAGCGCACCCAGCGGGTACGGTAGCCGGTGGAGGTCGTGCCACGGCCGCCCCAGCTGATCGACTTGATCGCCGCCAGGTCGCCAGCGGTGTCGGCCGAGAGCACCCAGTTATCGACGTTGGTGGCATGGGCGGTCGGGGTGAACGAGCCGCGGTTCGCGGAAAAGTGTGCCATTTCGGTGTCTCCGGTAGGTAGGGGTCAGAGTCCAGCGATCTTGCGGAATTGAGCAAGTTTCACGGTTGAATCGAACACGCGCTCAATGCGCTGAATCGCCGGCTCGCATCCATGAGTCAGCATCCGGTCGGCGCACGGGCCACAGATCGGGGCCATGCAACGACTGCAAAACCCGCCATCGTCCTTCCACTTCTGCATCAGGATGATCGACTCGCAATGGACGCAGGTCCGAACGTCAGCCTCATCCTTGCGCGCAGTCTCGATGTTGTTGGCGAAGTAGCCAGCGCCTCGCGTGTATGGTGTTGCGATGTACATCAGAAACGCTCGCCGATGGCGATAGGCCGTGGGCTGCGCTCCTGTAGCAGCGCGTCACGTCGCGCTATCAGGTCAACCAGTGCGCCACGGTCGGCTTGGTCGATCAATTCATTCAGCCGGTCAACCTCAAGTTGCACGGCGGGCGGAATGGCGAGGATCTGCTGTTGGATCATGGCATCACGTAGAAGCGGTAGCCGGGGATGTTGGGCGACGGTGCGCCACCACCGCCAAGCGTTGGACTGCCCTCGCTGGTGAGCGTGCCGTTGAATGTCAGATCTCGCCCGTTACCGGAGTCGTCCCCGGTGTCGGCGTTGTCGACGATGGGCCAGAAGCCCCAGTCGCCAGCGTCCTGCACATCGCTTGCGGCGTAGGCCAGCACATCTGCCACGGTGAGCCCGCTTGCGTAGACCGCGCGGGCGTAGGCGTACCAGCCCATCACGCAAGCGTTGCCGCTGCTGTTGTTGCCGAACGTCAGCGTGTTGATGTACTGCGAGCCGGCGTTGTCGTTCGCCCGCGTGATCGAGTCCGCGATGTTGCCCAGGTCTGACAGCAGGATATAACCCGCGATCTGGCCGTCGGTCGCATTCTCCAGGATGAAGTAGTAGACCCACTCGTCGAAGATATTGGCGCCGGTGAAGTCCTGGTCAGACCCCGCTCCGCCGCCCGAGTTGAACAGGATGCGAAGGTTAGGCTCAGATGCCAAACCGGACACGAACGTATCGTCGAAACCGATCGTTACCTCTCGTGCACCGGACTGCAAATGGATGATGCTGCCATCACCTGTCAGCCCCCAGCTATTCCCGGAAGAAGGGCGATAGCACCAGATGCCGACAAAGCAATCGCTAAACCCGCCATCTGACAGCGTGCCAGCGCCACCGCTCGGGATCGAACTGCGGCGCAGGTATTCGGTGTCGGCGTCGAGACCTACGCCCATATCAGCGTGCCAGTTCCCTCGCCCCGCGCACCTGCCAGTTGAACTTCCGTGGCGGACTGATCCGATAGCGCGGCAGGTAGGTCGTCGTCCGGGTCCAGTTGGCGAAGTCGCGGTCGGCGGTGACAGCCATCTGCGCCAGCCGCGCCTGCGCTGCAGCGGTCGATTCTCCGCGCACGGTCTTGGCGTAGATGGCGAACTTGACCAGCCCGGCCACGTCGAGCGCGTGCGCCATGTTGCCCTCGTCGTACCCACCGTCGCCGATCAGGCTCGGCGTCAGGTAGCGGGGGAACGTGACGCCGGTGAACTCGGGATGCGCGAGCGAGCCGTCGTAGAAGCCGTAGTTGTCGAGCCAGTCGAAGTAGCGGCTGGCCTGCTGCAGCACGTCGGTGTTGCCGGTTTCCTCGTGCAGCCGGCGCGCGGCCTGGAAGTAGAGGGCGGACATCCATGGGCTGTTGACCAGTTCAGTTGGCGTCGTGCCGCCCGGACCCCCGCCCTCATGCTGTGTGTACGTGACCAGCGGCGCGCCGGCAGCGCCGGATACCGTGGTCCACTGCAGGACCAGCGCGTTGGCGCGCGTGAGCGCGTCGGCATCGCCGGTCAGGTCGTACCACGCGACGGCGGCCTCGAGCGCCAGGCCAATCTCGCGCTCGGTCCACAGCGCGATCGACGGGCTGTAGGTCAGGCCGAACTCGCGGACCCACGAATCGTAGATGCGCTTGGCGACAGGCCGGTACTGCGCGTCCCCGGTCATGCGCTCGTACAGCACGAACGGGGTCACGTAGCCGTACTTGGTGTCGTCGTAGCCCTTGGGCGTGAAGATGCCCTGCGCGTCGATGCGCGCGCGATACCACAGGAAGTCGGCCAAGAAGCGGTCACGCCAGCGCGTGTCGTTCGTCGCCTCGTAGAGGTAGTAGCCGACCGATGCGCGGTCGAACAGCCACGGCTCGTAGGTGGTCTCGGTGTAGTCCCAATAGCCGTAGTTCTCGTTGAAGCGCGAGTCCACGACGTGGCCGCCGAAGTTCCAATTGCGCGACCAGGTCTCGGCGAAGTTGAGCAGCGCGGCGGGGAAGGTTCCAGTCGGAGGCGGGGGAGGTGGCGGAATGACCGTACACGCGCCAGCCGGCGCAGAGGTCGGGGTCCAAGCGCCGGGAGTCCAGCACGTCGGGGCCGGCGCGCTGGTGTAGCTGCGCGTCTGCGCCCAGGTGCCCGTAGTGCCGGCCGGGCATGGGACCGTCTGCGATTCGGACGCCGGTTGCGGCCCGCAAGCAGGCGGCGGGGGCGGACTCGCGGAATAGGCGGCGATGACCTTGCGCTTCTCGGTTTGGCACGTGTAATTCACGGTTCCGGTCGTGCGCGTGTCGGCCTGCGCCAGCGCGATCGCGCGCGCACGGCAAGCGTCCCAGGATGCAGCGGTTTCGACCGTGGTGGATCCGCGCAGGAGCGTGATCGTGGTCGATTCGGTGAGCGTCACGGCAGCCGGTGCCGTGCCGGCAAACAGCGCCAGCGCCCAGAGAAGCATTCTCATGTCGGTCCTTACTTCACGCGCCGGAAGCGCAGGGATTCGATGTACCCGTGGTGCCCGCGATTGACGGAGCAGTCCCACTCCTCCATGGGCTGATCGCCCATGGCCTTGCGCATGCCGTCCGCGATCGCCACCGCAATGTCCTTGCCGTTCACCGGCACCGTCACCTCGACGTTGGGCGCCGCCGCCGCCTGCATGTTCACGATCGGAGCCGCGACGTTCACGACCGGCGGCGCAGCAGGCGTCACCGGCGCCGGGGCGGACTCCCGCCGCGTCACGAGCTCGTCCAGATCGTCCAGCCCGCCGACGCGCAAGGGGTTCTTAGCCACGGCGGACACACTCCATAAGCGAGTTGATGGCGTCCAGCCGCTGCATTGCGCGGCGCAGCACCTTGTAGGCGTTGACCTTGACGGTCTTGGATTGCTTGCCGTCCGAGGCCTCGACTTCAATCTCGAGGTCGGCCAGGCGCGAGGCGGTCATCTTGGGCATGTCGAGTGTGACGGTCGCGGGGGCGGCCGTTGTCGCAGGCCCAGAAGCAGAAACCCCGCCGGGGGGCGGGGTCTTGTTTGCTACGGCGTCTCGATCCCTTCCTCGATCCCGCGCCTGAGTGCTTCGCAGAACATCTGGTCGAAGTTGTCCGGCAGCGGCGGGCTGTTCCTCGGCGGGCTTGGGTTCGAGGAACGCTTGGTAGAGGTCGTCGCTGAGTCGGCCGGCGTTGTGCTCGGCTTCGATGTACTCATCGAACTGGCGCTTGAGTTCTTGTTCACTTGGCACCTCCGGGAGTTCATCAACTCGGATTCTGCGAACATCCTCCGGCTTACCGGAGTTGTCGTACACCCGAACATCTACTCTCCCATCGCCATCATACTCTTTTGCCAGGGCGCGCACCACAGCCGGCGCCTTGGCATGGGCCTCGGCCATCGCCCATGTCGGGACGATCCGCCCATTCTGCCGCCCGGCAGCGCGCTTGATCGCGCCCTTGAGGGAATCGAGCGGCGGCCTGTACACGAAGCCGATTGTTACATCTCGGCGAGATTCCAGTGTTGCAGCAACATCCTCGCGCGCGCGCTTGAGGTTGGACAGTGTGCCGTCAAGAGTGATGTCGGCGCCGAGGTCGGCTCGCAGCTTCGTGGTTGCGGTCGATTTGCCGGAACCGCCCCCGCCGCCCAGCACGAACACCATGGCCCGGCGGCCTTCCTTGACCGGCCCATTCAGCAACCGCTTGAACGCATCCTTGGTGATGGCCGACGCGGCGCGGTGGATCTTGCCAGCCAGACGACGGTTCGCCCGGTACGCCGGGGACAGTTCGCGGAACAGATCGGTATCGATGTGCCGACCGCCGTCGGTCGCATTCTTGCCCTTGTCGTCTTTCAGGGCTGCGTACTCGGCCAGCACCGCTTCCGGGTCGGCCTCGTAGCGACTCAGCAATTCCTCGCTGATGTCTTGGGCAGGCGCTACCTTGCCAGCAGCCGCGCCATCTCCGGCGGCGTCACCAGCGGCGGCTCGTCCAGCGGAAGCTGGTTGACCTTCTCCACCGCCTCGGCCAGGAGCCTCGCCTTGACTGAGGAGCGACGGCGCGCGCGCAGGTTGTTCCGCGGTTGCGGCCTGCGCTGCATCGAGAATGTCGGCTCGGCTGGCATCTTCACGCCCAAACATATCCCCGGACGTTCGTGCCTGCAACTCTTTTTCGACCAGACTGCCGACTTCCTGAATCAGCGCGCCCATCCGCCGCGGCGCTCGGTTGTTGTCGGCGAAGTACAGGGCCAGCCCGGTCGATACCGGATCGCGCCCGGCGTCGAACATTTCCCCCTGGTCGAGCAGGGCCCGTAGTGACATACCCTTGTCCTTGGCGTCCAGCATGAGGCCAGCGGCCTCGGCCAGGTTGGCGGACAGGTCCAGCCCGGCATCCTCGGCGCCCTTGGCCTTGGCCCGGGCGAACGCGCCAGCACCGCGCGACAGGGCGGCCAGCACGTTCTTGATCTGCGGATCGGCCTCGGACGCGAACAGGTTGATCAGGCGCGGGTCGCCATAGGCCTTGGCGAACACCGCGGCCTGCAGCCGGTCGGCGGCCTGCTTGGTGAGGCGCCCGTTGCTCGAGAGTTCGGCCGCCTCGTTGGCACCGAGCCCGGACAGGAACTGGCGGATGAACGGCTGGTTGGACGTGGCCAGCGGGTCGCCGTCCTCGGACGGGGCCCACGCCGCCATCATGTCGTCGGTCACCAGCGCCGCGTCGGCCTTGGCCTTCTCGGTCGGGCTCATGCCCAGCGTGGTCGCCCGGTTGCCCTCGCGGCCAAGGCGCGCACGCTGCTCCATGTCGAGTTCGCCGCGGCGGACTCGGACCAGCACCGGCGCCCGCATGCCCTTGACCGCCTCGGCGTCCACGCCGAATCGGCCGGCGTTGGCCTCGACCCACTGGCGGTAGCCGGCCTGGCGATCCTGGTCGGCCGACTGCAGGGCCATGACCCGGCCGTTGCCCGACTCCACCACCAGGTCATCCCCGACCAGCGGCGCCCCGTTCACAATGTCCTGCGACTCGCCCAGCCGCTCCGGGTTCAGGTTCTTGGCGATGACCGCGACCGATGCCCGCGACTCCGGCGTGGTCCGGTCCCGCGGTTGGAGCTCGCGCGGGTAGCGCGCGTTCACCCGGCCGCCGGCATCGTTGGACGGCACCAGGTCGTCCGACTCGACCACGGCATAGTCGAAGTCCACCGACTCGCCCGCGCCGGTGAAGGCTCGACCAGCTGCGCCCCTTACTCGGGGACGGGCGGCCGGCGCTTCCGGGGCGGCGGGCGCGGCGGTTCCAGCATCTGGCACCGATACCACCGGCCCTGCATCCGGACCCGGAAGGTCGGCAGCAGGTCCGGGCAGTCCGGCGTCGGCAGGGTCCAGTCCCGCGTCAGGATCTTGGAACACCGGCGCGGGCTGCGGGATGGGGCTTTCGGCTCGCTGACCTTCACGGGCGGCGTCCTCGGCGGTGATGGCTTCCTGGGCGCGCAGGAGGTCGTCCAGGGCGTCTGGCTGCGCGGGCTGCGTCTGCGTCAGGCCGGGGACCGGAACGGCGGCGGGCGGCGGCTGGCGGGCGGCGGCGTCGTTGTCGGCGGCCTCGATCAGTCGGCGGGCGGCGGCGGCGCCGGTATCGACTTCGGGATCGCCGGTGCGGATCGTGGGAGCTGCGGGCTGTCGGCCGAACGCGGCCAGGGCGCCAGTCGGGCCACCGGCAGCGGCCTCGAGCAGCGCACTCGCGCCAACCCCCTCAGTCAGGCCGCGGGTCGGATCGACACCGCTGACGCCGATGTTCTGCGCAAGCTGCTCGCCAGCGCCCTGCGTGCCTTCCTGCACCGACTCCTTGGCGACGCCTTCGGCACCGGCACGCCACGCGCCCTTTCCGGCCTGCCTGGCAGCGCCTGCCGCGGCCTGCTCGAATGCCGCCAGCCTCGAGGTCGCGCCGGCCGTGGCCGATCCGATGACCGCTTGGCTGATAGCGGCGACGTTGCCGGCGCGCTCGGCCAGGATCTGGCGCGCCCGGGCCGGGCCGTGCTCGCGCTCGAGTCCAGCGAAGTCCGGGGCTTCCGCCAATTCCTCGGCGGTCATCCGCAACACTTCCTCGCGGGCCTGCTGCTTGGCGGCCATCGAGGTCAGGCCGACTTCCGCGCCGAGGGCGCCGGCCGTCGCGGTCTTGACGGTCGCGCCAGCGGCCTTGAGCCCAGCGCCAGCGCCGCCGCCAGCGGCAAAGTACGGGATCGAATCGACGCCGAGCGCGGCCGCCTGGCCCGGGTTGCTGCCGAGGTACTTGGCCGTCTCCCAGATCCCGCCCTTCCACGCCTCGCCCATCGCCTGCTGGTTGAACTTCTCGCGGTCGGACTGCTGCGCGCCTGCATCACCTTCCATTTCCTGAATCTTGAGCGCCAACTGATCCGAGAAGTTCTCCCGGTCCACGTTGGCCTCGATCCAGTCGGATACGGCCTTGGCCTTGTCCCAGCCGGCTCGGCCGGCGAGTGCGCCGACCTGCGACAGCATGCGTGCGCCGGGGAACGGATACTTCTTGGCGTCCTCCTCCACGAACCCGCGCGCCATGCCAAGTGCGGTACGGCCGACGGCCAATCCACGGTCGAGCCCCGCCTCGCCCCACGTCCGATCGGGCGGTGCCGTGATCTCCACCGGACGAAACTGCGCCCGGTTCGGGATGTTGGTATCGCGCTCAGGCGGGCCGACGAACGGGCCAGTCGGTGCAGTCCTTGTTGCAGTAGCGGACTCGACGTTGCCGAAGTCCGCCGCCCACAACGCATCATCATCCCACCGCGCCGCCTTGGGCTTCGCAGGCGCAGCCACCGGCGCTGCCGGTGCCGCCCACAGCGCGTCGTCGTCCCAGCGCGCGGCCATCAGGTCTTTTGCACCACGGCGCCGCTCGGGGTCTTGATCCACGTACCGGCCGGCAGCTTCGCGGCCTCGGCCTTGGACGCCACGGCCACCGGGTTGTCCTGCGATGCGCCGGGGGCCGACTTCTCCGGCTGCTTGGCGGGGGCTGGGCCGGAACGGACGTTGCTGAAATCGGCGCGCGCGGCGTCCGGATCGGTCATCGCCGGACGCTTGCCGCGCCCACCGCCGCCGCTGCGGACGCTGGACGGGGGCGAAGCCTCGAGGCGGCGCCCGTCCTTGTCGGTCACGTACTCGTTGGTCGATCGGTCCAGGAATACCCAGCGGTTCGGGGCGTCCGGATCGCGGACCTTGACCTCGTGCGGGTAGGCGCTGGCCGGCTCGCTCGGCACCGGACGCGGCTCCCCGATCGGCGTGAACGTGACCGCGCGCGTGTCCGGATCGTAGTTCTGCTGCTGGTCCACTTCGGCCACGGAACCGTCCGGCTGCGCCACGCGCACGGTGCGGATGGTCGGCGCCTGCCGGCGCGCGCGGCGATCCTCGGCCTCAATCTCGGCCTGCACGCGCTGCTGGTAGCGGGCGTCCTCGTCCCGCCGCGCCATGCGATCGAGGCCCCATTGCGTCAGCATCCGGCCAAGCTCGACGCCAACCAGGTCGTAGGACACGTCAGCCTCCTGCCATCACCGGGCGACCGCCGCCCATGGGTCCGGCCGGCGGCGCGGCCTCGGGCGGTGCCGCTTCGAGCGGCGCCATCCCTTCCTCGGGCGGTGCGCCCTGCCCTTCCGGGTTGAAGTTCGCCAGCTGGTCGAGCAGGTCGCGCGCTTCCTCGTAGGCGCCCTGGTCGTCGGCGCCCTCGACGCCGGCCTGCTGGGCATGGTGGAACACCAGCGCGAGCATGGCATCGCCCAGGCCGCCGTCCTCGTACAGCAGTTCGTCCTCGATATCGGCGATGCGCTTCTCGGCCTCGGTGATCTGCTGGAACACGAACGTCGCCGCGCCCTGCGCCAGATCGGCGGCGCTGGTCATGAACGCGATCGCCTTCTCGCCGTTGTCGGCGTTGACCACCTTGGCGATGGCCTCCGCCGCCTTGCGCGCCTGCGGCGGCCAGTCGGCGATGACTTCCTCTAGAGCGATGGGCTGTGGCAGGGACTGCTGCATTGCAGACTCCGGTAGCGTTGTGGGTTGAAGCCGCTCAGCACGGCAGCGAGGTCGCATTGCAAGTTGCGGTGCCGCATGGCCTCGCGGCCTGCTGGCATCGGGTCGGATCGACAGTGCTGCCATATCCTCGGCAGCGCGTCGTCCATCGTCTGGTAGTCGATGGTCAGGGTGTCGGCGTGGCGCAATCCTTCCTGCGCCTGGTCGAGCGAGCGCGCGAGCCGCGTCACGTCCGCGACCACGCCTTTGGCTGCCAGCGACCGGTCTACCTCGACCGGATCGCGGCGCACGATGACGTACCGTGCGTCGGGGAATCGGCGCAGCAGCGGGCGCCACAGCAGGATGGATGCGGTTTCGGCCGCGCCATCATCCGGACCCAGCGCCGAGTCGTACTCATCGAAACTCGCAACATCCGCCAGCAGTTCGTGGTGGCACATCACGGCGCCATGGGTCAGGAACCGCGACAGCCAGTAGGTCCGGCTGCGCGGCATCGCGACGACAAAGAACCTCAACCACGCGGCCTGGTGTAGGGATCGACGGGGCGCGTACCAGGATCGGTCAACACCGGTGCCGGCCCGCTCGCGCTGCCGCCGTACATCGACCGGTAGGCGGCCATGCCCTGCTCCAGCCAGCGCCGGTCCTGCTGCTGGTTGTGCCGGTCCACGTCCTGCATGTAGCTGGCGTACCGGGCAGACGATTCCTGCTGGCGCGCGTTGGACGCGATCTGCGCCGACTGGTTGCGGGACTCGAAAAAGCCGCTGATGAGGGAGCCGGCGATGGTGGCGGTGGCGCCTTGCCAGTCGAAGGACGCGCCCGTGTTGGGTACACCGCCTGCGCGACCCGTGTTCGTGTTCTGCACGCCGTAAGACTGGTCTGAACTGTAGTTCGGACCCCACGCGCTGCCGGTGAACGGCACGGCCTATCCCCGCCCGCCGCTGGCCGCGTAGGGATCGCGCAGCACGACGCTGTTCGGGTCGGTCAGCACCGGGGCCGCGATCTGGCGCGTGCCGCCGTAGAAGCCGCGGTAGGCGCCAACGGCGTCCTCCTTGTAGCGGCGATCTTCCAGCTGGAACTTGCGCGACTTGTCCTGCATGTAGCCCTGGTACTGGTCGGACAGGCGCTGGGCCTTCTCCTGCGCCTTGGCGTTTTTCTTGGCCGAGCGCGAGCCGAAGAATCCGCTGATGAGCGAGCCTGCCGCTGCCGCTGCGAGTCCCCAGCCCATGTCAGCCGCCCCCCACATCTTCCGGCGGGTAGAGTCGATCCCACTCGCCGAGGTAGAAGTCGATCGCGCCGGCAGCCGCCTGCGGGTCGCGGAAATACTCGGGGTTGTTCAGGATCGTGTTCATGACCCCGGCGCCGACACCGGCCCGCATGGTGCGCCTGGCGCCGCGCTCGTTCTCACGCGCGGTGAAGTCGCGGTCGCGGCCGGATTCCTCTGAGCGCCACCTCTGCTCCGAATCACGCTCCGACGACTGCCATTCACGATCAAGACGCCGTTCCTCGCTTTCGCGCTCCGCCAGACGCAGGCGCGCGCCTAGCGCATTTTCACCAGCGGCGTTACGTGCCGCTGCCGCAGCGTCCGCGTCACGTTGCTGTGCCAGTAGTTCGGCATTCTGCCCAGCAGCTGCGCGGTAGGCATCCGCATCCGACATTGCGATAGGTGCCGCCGCGTCGATGGCCGCCCCTTCCGCCCCAGCCGCCGCCAGCGAACTGTTCGCCATGCCGCGCGAGGCCGCGAACCGTGCGCCACGCCCGCGCGCGCTTGTCAGATATCGTCCGCCTTGGTCCATCATGTTGTTAAGGTGCGTCTGCGTCAGTTCATCCTCGCCAACTTGACGCTGAACTGCTCTAAAAGCCGACGGGTCGGCCATCACCGGCATTGTCATCGTGCGCTCCTATCGGCCGGCCCGAATCGTGGATTCGGACTCGAAGTAAACCGTCGCCTCGTTCAGGGTGATCGGCATGAGGTACTTGTGATCGGTCACGGTGGCGCCGGTCGCGTAGTCCCAGCCATCGCCGCCGCCGAACTGCTCGACGTGCAGCGACAGCGCGAAGCCGCGCGCGTTGACCGAAACGCTGGACTTGTAGTTCTGCGGCTGCTCGAGAATGCTGCCATCCGCGGTCGAGTCAGGTGTCACGAGCGGCGCCGTTGCCGACCCCGCAACCGCCGCGACGCAGGTCGCCGACTGGAACCGACCGGACCGCGCATGGTCGATGACCGCCCGCACGCCCAGGTTGGCATACCCGAAAGCGCCCAGATGCAGGTCCACGCGCTCGTACCGCTTCTCGCGGTCCCATGAATCCATCGGGCCGAGGAAGAACAGCGCGCGCTTGGGGATGTAGGTGCCGTTGAACGTGGTCCCGACTTCCGACTGGTAGACGTAGTTCGAGCCGTTGGTGGACGACACCAGGACACCGCTGGTCGTGAAGAACGCCACGTCGTTGCCGTTGGAATGCACCCCGCTGCACGAGGACCGTACATCGTGGTTCCACTGTTGCAGCGAGAACTGCGGGATGAAGTCCTGCCCGACCAGCGTCATCGTGAGAACGTAGCGGTCACGGAAGTAGAGCCGGTACTGGTTCTTGGACTTGAGCGTTTCGGCGCGGATCGGTCCGGACAACGTGATGTAGCTGTTGCCCGACTGCTGCAGGCGCGGCGTCAGCCACGGACTCACGGCCGCGCTCACGTAGCGCGGCAGCAGTTGCCCGAAGATATCGGACGGTTGCAGGATGCCGATGCCGCGGAAGTCGGTGTACAGCAGCAAGCCGCCCAGGTCCTTGACGGTGTACTCGACCACGCCGGAATCCGCCCGGACCACTTGCGTCGTGAAGGTTCCGGCCGAGCCGCTGATGCGCGTGACGCTGGTTCGGCAAAACACCGCCAGCGACTGCTCAGCGATCGACACCATGGCATAGACCGGATCGGCCAGCGACGTGACCACCGCGCCGCCGATGAAGTCCGGATCCTCGCTGACCGGCGATGCGCCGCCCGTGACGGCTGCGAACGACTCCGGGGCGCCCACGTCCGAGAAGGCTACGTCCCCGTGCGCGTAGCCCAGCGCAAGTTGGTAGCCGTGCTTGGCGACGTGCCGCGGCTTCTCGATGTTGTTCTCGACGCCCGTGCGAATCCGGATCGCGTACTTGCCGTCGTAGCTAAACGCCGGACCCGCGCCGCTGACGCCGAACACCTGCTCGAACTGCGTCGAGCCGTAGAAGTTGCCAATCTCGAACTCGTATTGCGACCGCTCGGCCTGGCACTGTGCGGACGATTGCAGGTACACGGCATCCGCAGCGCCAGCCGTGTCCGCATAGTACGTGCCCGTCGCGTTCGCGCCGGAGTAGATGCGAAGTCCGGCCTTGACGTAGGTCGGGTTCGTGATGCTGTAGACCGTTGCAACACCTTCCGCGTCGTTGCTCTGATCCCATTCGCCCTTTTCCTTGTAGTACCAGACGATGGTGCCGGTCGCCACGTCACGCAGGTTGCAGACTGGTGATCCGGTTGCAGGCGTCGCGGACGGCGTTGCAAGCAGCGGATAGGTGAATGTGGTCGCGCCCGTAACCGTGATGACTGCGTTGATGTTGTAGGCCGTCTCGGTTGCGCCAGATACCGTGACCGTTTGGCCGCTGACGTAGCCGTGCGCGACCGACGTAGTAGCCGATGCTATCGGCGGCGTGCCGGCGTAGGCGAGCGACGAAAGCGTGAACGTCGTTGACGCCGGATCGTAGAAGTAGACCGTCGCCTCGTAGGGCTTGTAGTGGACCTTGACCTTCACGTAGTCGATTTCTGCCACGTTCGGGATCGTGCCGCCGACGCTGTTCTGCGCGCGGATGCGAACGCCGAATGCCGCGTCGTTCACCAGTGCAGGCGACAGCGATACGTCCCACAAATCGGTACTGCTGCCATAGGTCGCGACAGTTGCGCTACCGGGCCAGATGGTTGACCTCGCCCGGTTGCCGCTCGACGTGACCGCGCCAACTAGTTCAATCGTATGGTCGCGCATGGTCGCGGTGCCTGCACCCGTGCGAAGTCGCTCTATCTCTACCTCGATGCCGGTGATGATGCTGTACGTCGGGATGCTGAAACCGAAGTTGGTTGCGCTGATCGGGTTGTCAACCGCCGATGTTCCCATTTGCGCGCTAGCATTCGTCGCATCGTCCAGTTTGATGCTGTTCGGGCTTGACCAGTGCGAACTCGTCGCCGTCCCGGGAAGCGTGAACGCCGTCGCGCTCGGGGTAGACAGCCGAGCATCCGTCGCCAGCCGGTTGACAACGACGAACGCGTTTTGTCCGGCGGCGAAGCGGACCTCGTAGCCAAGGTCTACTCTTTCCCAAGATGCGGTAGGACTGAACGTGTACGGCCCGCTTTCCTTCACCAGCAGCGCCGCGGCCGGCTCAAGGTGCGAGTTGATCGTGCAGTACAGCGTGCCGCCGCCACCCGCCGCGCTGCGAACCTCGATCGGCGTCGAGCCGGCCTGGTCCTGCACGCGGATGACGCTTTCCTGGATCAGCCCGACTAGCCACAAGTCACCGGACGCATCGCTGCCGGCCCACGATCCTTCCTCGAGGATCACGCGCTCGACCGTGAACGGTCCGTCCTCGGAGCCGACCGTGTACAGGTAGACCGTGCTGCCAGCGGTCAGTTCGGTCGTGCCGCCGGATCCGAAGGCGAACGATGGAATGTCGCAGACGACGTAGAGCCGGTCCTTCCAGTAGAAGCAGCCGGGCGGATAGCCGATCTGGCTGGTGCAATAGATTTGGTCGGCCTGCGCGCTGTCGCCGGTGAACAGCGTCGCGCCCTCGAACGTGTTGTGGACGTTCGGCCCCTTCGCCACGTCCCACGTCACCATGCGGTGCGCCTGGTACACCGGCGTCGCCGCGGCATTCGCGTTGTTGGCAATGGCGTACAGCGCATAGTTGTCGATGCTGCCGGTCGCGCCCTCGATGCGCTCGCCCGACAGCGGCAGGCGGCCGACCACGCCGCCGATGATGCCGCCTGGGCCAGCATTGAAGTTGAGCAGCACGACCGCATGGCCGGCGTCGGTGAAGGTGTCGCCGCCGACCGTGGTGATGTTGCCGAAGCCCCAGGCCACGTCAGCACCGGTGCAGCCTACCGTGCAGGACAGCGAGAACGACGTGTCGAACAGGCAACCGCCGGAGTAGGCACGGTAGCCCCTGATGCCAGCAACCGACCCATCCTTCGTGATATCGAAGTTCAGGCACTCGATCATCTGGCCTTCGGCCACGTCGAAGCGGTTGGGGCTGAGATTGAGGCCGCCAGTCAGGGCGATGGCCTTCCGGCTCACGAGGCGTTACCCAGGAACGGGATATGCGGCAACTGCTCGTTGCACATGCGCCGGTACTCGCGCTCGTAGTTGTCGCTGGCCGTCTCGTACTGGCGGCTGTTCTCGCCCGACTGCCCGTAGTAGGTCATCGCCTTGTAGATGATTGCCATGTGGTGCTTGAGCGGCAGCAGCGGAATGTCGGTGTCGCGCGCGAGCAGCTGCGGGCGCCGCTGGTACGGCAGCGTCACGGTGTAGACCGCCCCGGGCTTGGGGAACAGCGCCAGCCGCCCGTCGCGCTTGATCGTGTAGTAGACCGGCCGGCCCGTGGAAGTCACGTTGCCGCGGTCGTAGAAGCCCTCGAACTCCTGCTCGACCAGGTAGTAGATCGGCTGCTCGTCGGTGACGCCGGTCGCAGTCGTGTAGCACTTGATGTAGCCGGCGCGCGCTGCCGCACGCCACGGCCGAACCCGGTCGAAGTCCACCAGCACCGCGGTGACGGTGCCAGTGGCAGGCGTCGCTGGCGCGTTGCTGACCGCATAGGTCAGCGTCAGGGCGGTAGGCACGCTTAGGACCGTGAACGTCCCGTTGTAGTCGGTTTCGTTGGCCCCGGCGACCGTGATCGTCTGGCCGGACACGTAGCCGTGCGCCGCGGCGAACGTCATCGTGGCCGTCGAGCCGGCGCGCGTCACACTGGAAGCCGTCAGCGCCGTCTCGGACGTGACCGTGATGGTGTACGCCTGCTGGTCGATCACGGTCGGCAGCGTGCCCTCGCGTTGCAGGAACAGCCAGTCCTCATGCGTCGCCTGGATTTCCTCCCACGCGCGCTGGACCCAGCCGACGATCCGCAACAGATCGCCGGTCTGGCTCGTGACCGTCGTTGGAACCGTGCCCGGCAGCGAGCCGTCGCCTGCACCCAATTCCTGATGCACGCGCTTGCACAGTTCCAGGAAGTTCACGCGGCTGCTCCGGCTTCGTCCGGCGTATCGCCGCCCATCGCCGACTCAACGTCCGGATAGCCCCAGATGTTGGTCATCATGGTGCTCAGCATGGTGTTGTGGTCGAAGTAGACGCGGCCCTTGTTGCCATCGGTGAAGAAGGTCGCGATATCGAGTTTCTGCGCGATCATCTGCAACTCGCGCAGGGTGCGGGCCTTGAACCACTCCGGCCCCTTGCCCTGATACCACTCCTGCAGCGAGCCGGCGCGGTCCTTCGTGGCCTCGTCGATGCCGATGTACTTCATCGGGAACTTCTCGTGATGCTCCCACTCGGTCGTGATCGAGCCATCCGGCTGCTCGACCGAGCGGTGCTCCTTGCGGGTCAGTTCCATCAGGCGGTTGTAGATCGGCTCGGGCAGCGAGACGACTTCCTCGTAGGGAACCCAGAAGGTCTTTTTGCCGTTCCAGGAAATCGGCTCGGCGCGCTCGTTCTTGGTCGCGTGCTGCGGCTTGTGAAGCCGGACCCGGTGCCGACGCCCGCCCCAGATCCCTTCCGGGCCGAGGTTGTACTGCGGGAACAGGTCCACCTTGGAGCGGACGTTGACGACGTTGACGCGCGGCGACTGGCCGCGCTCGTTGTTCGGCGTGATGCCCAGCGCCAGGCACAACATGCGGCGCAGGTCATCGGATTTGGTGGTCTTGGAATGCTTGATGCTCAGCTGGTCGGCGAACCGTGCCAGTTCCTCGCGCGTGCAGGACTCGAACTGGTCCTCCTGCGCCTTCTCGATGGAGATCATCTTGTCTGACTCCTGGTGGGGAAAAGGAAGGGGCGCCCGAAGGCGCCCCTTGTTGACTACAGCGGTGACGCTTACTGCGGGCGGACCAGCTGGAACAGGAAGTGCAGCGTGCCCGCCGTGTTGAGGTCGCCGGCCTGCGACGTGAGCACGAGGTTGTTCGTGTCCGCCGTCGAAGCTGCGAGCGTCAGCAGGGTGAGAGGCGCCACGCTGACGCCAACCGCGCCCTGCAACAGCGCGGAGTCATTCAGGACTCCGTTCGTCGCACCCGTGAAACCCACGTCGAAGGTGAAGTCAGTCGCCGTGTCCAGGTCCGCGCTCGGCAGAACCGTGAACGACAGGATCTTCACGCCCGACGGCGCAGGGCACAGCACCAGCGAGTCGGTCGAGGCGAACGCGAAGGTCGTGACTCCGAACGTCGCGTACACCGTGATCGGCTCGTTGGAACGCTGGATCGTCGGCCCCTTGTAGACATACGAGGTCGTGACCGTCTCCACGCCCGCGGTGTAGCCGCGGTTCGGGATCGCGCTGTAGAGCGACGAGTAGTAGGTTGCCATGGTCGTTCGCTCCTGTTAGCTCGGGTTCGCGGTGACGCCGACTTCGACGGCCACGACCCAGTTCTGGTTGAGAATCACGGGGCCGTCCCAGAGCCGCGCGCCGACCATCCGGCGCTGGTTGGTCGGGTCCGACTTGTCGGCCTTGTCGAGCACGTAGAACTCGCAGGCGCCCATGCCTTCCTCGGACTGCATCCCCTTGAGGTTGCACTTGCCGAGCGCGTCCTTGGCGAACACCAGGTAGGTGTACACGTCGATGTTCACGCCGCCCTGCGACTTCATGCCCGTCGCACCGATGGCAGCGCCACCGGCGAGGAAGGCATCGAACTCGGGGTTGCAGATGAACATGAAGTCCTCGCAGTTGCCGAACCACTCGGACATGCGCTCCTTCGCACCGCCGACCTGCGCGGCGATCACGAAGCCCGGCAGGTTCCGAATGTCGCTCTTGGCGTCGCTGTGGCAGAACACCACATACGCCGGCTCGATCGGCACCGTCCCCTGGACCAGGGAACCCTTGGTCATCTCGCGCACGCGCCCGCCACGGTTGTTCTCGATGGTGCGGGACGCAACGCGCAGCCGGCCCAGCGAAATCGGACCGTTGACGTTGGCGCGAGCGGTGATCGCGTTGCTGTTGTAGATCGCGTTGTTGGCCGCCCGGAACTCGTACCAGGCGTTCTTTTCGCGAGTGCGGCGCATCAGATCCTTGAGGCGATCCTTGGAGTCCATGAGCACATCGCGCTCACCCAGGTCCGACTGGCGGCTGGTGGTCGTGAAGAACTCGGCGAACTCCTCGAGCGTCTTGGTGACCTGCTCGTAGGTCAGCGCGCGCGACACCGGGTTCTCGCCTTCGGCGACTTCGGTGACGTTCGCATCGGGCGTCACGGCGCGCAGCAGCGAGACGGTCTCGTTCTTGTTCTTGGGAACGGGAATCGTCTTGGCGAAGGCGTCGGTGACGGTGACGGCATCGGCGGCGAGCAGCAGTTCCGGAACCTGGTAGACGTTGGTCGGATTGCCACTGGCCGCATTGGTGTAGGCATTCTGTGCCATTGCGGTTGATCCTTTGGAAGATGGGGAGGTTGGTTAGTTCGACAGGCCCAGGCGACGACGCGCCTCGCGCATGTCGTAATCGAAGCGTTCGCTTGCGCTCAGCGTCGCCGGGTCAACCCGTGCAACTCCGGGTGACGTAACGGACGGTGGTACGCCTCGCAGCAAGTTCTCGCGACGCCGACTCCGGTCAGGATCCTCAGTGGCAGGCGACGCGGGCGGCGCGTTGGACGCGACGGCCGGCGCTGCGATCTGGGTGTCTTGCTTGAAGCGGGTCATCAACCAGTCGGCATCCTTCGCCTCGGTGGAGCGCAGGAGTTGGCGCACGGCATTGGGCTGTTCCTCGAACCATGCGCGGAACGGCTCGCTCATGCGCGTCGGGTTCCCTTGCGGGTCCAGCGCAATGTGCTGCAACCAGTCCGGATGCTTCTCGGTCAGCGCCTTCTGCTCGGCGCGGAACTCCTGTTCGTCGCGTTCCGCGAGGATCGAATCGACCAGGCCAAGACGTGGGTTAACGTCCTGATTCAGTCGCTGATCCAGCGCAACGATCCGCTGCTCCAGCCGTTGGGCGAGGTGCGCCATCTGGGCCTTGATGGCCTTGGCTTCCTCGGGCAGGTCACGCTCAAACGCCTTCCACTCCGGGGAGTCGAACTCCGCCACAGCGGGGGCGCTTGCACTGGCCGGTGTCGCTGGGGCCGGCTGCCCCGATACGCTGGCGGACTTGCCGGCAGCGCCTTTCTCCAGCGCGGCGAGACGATTCGTCGTCTCGGCAAGCTGGCGTTGCAATCCTGGTACACGTCCCGACCACTCGTTGGCCTTGGCCTCGGCGCGGCGCGCGCGGTCCTCCAGCGCGGTGAGGTGCGCCTTGGCCTCCGGTGGCAGGCGGCCGGCGTCGAACGCCGCGGCGGCCGGCGCAGGCGCAGCTGGCTGGCTGTCGCCGGACTTGGCCGGCTCCGGCGCAGGCTCGGCGGCCTTGGCCTCGGTGGCGGCCGGTTCCGCCGGCGCTGCCGGCTCGGCCTTCTCGGTGGTCGTCTCGGCCGGGGCCGGTTCGGGCGAATCACCGCGCGCTACTCGCACAGCCGCATCGAACTCCGCGGCCTGGCTGTTGGGTTCACTCATCGGGTTGCGTCTCCATGTCCAACAGTTCGCGCATCAGCGTCAGCGTGCGGCGGCGTGCCGCATCCTTTTCTGGCGTATGCGTGGTCGTTTCCGCCTCGAGTTCGTTGCGCGCCGCCTCCATGCGCTCGGTCGCCCACGTCCGGACCTGCTGCCAAGTCCGGTTGTGGGGGTCGATCGCCACGTCAGCCGTTCAGCCGCAGCGGGCGCTCGGCCGCGATCTGGACTTGCTGCGACCGTCGCCGGTCGGCCTGTTCCTGCGCCTTGAGTTCTGCCTGCATCCCGGCGGTGATGCGCTTTGTCCGCTCGCGCTCGGCCTCGACCGCCGCCTTGCGCTGCGATGCGATTTCCTCGCGCATCGCCTTGACGCGCTCGCCAGTTTCGAGCAGGGCGAGCTTGGCGGCCACGTCCTGCATCGTCACCTTCTCGTCGCTGGCCAGCTGCATCGCGGCCGTCTGCTGCGCGATCTCGGCCAGCAACAGGTCGCCCTCGACCCGCATCCGCACGCGCTCGCCCTCGGCCGCGATTTCCTCGCGCTTGACCTGCGCCATGAGTTCGGCCTTCGCCATTTCTGGGTCGGGCTGCTGGGCCTGCTGCGCCAGCGCCTGCTCGACCTGCTCCATCGGCAGCATCGCCTTGTCGGCCGGCAGGTCCAGGAACCCGACCAGGTTCTCGAGCAGGAACCGCCGGTCGAAGTGCGGCGCGTTGGCCGGGTTGTCGGCCATCTGCAACATGGTGACGGTGTGCTGCAACTGCACGTCCTTGACCAGCAAGTGCGAGGCGCCCTTGGGCACCACGTTGAAGTCGCCCTTGGCTTCCTCGTCGTCGCCGTGCAGCATCTCGAACTCGACAAACTGGCGCAACATCGGGACCGTCACCCGGTCATCCCACGACTTGGCGGCCTGCCGCTGAACGATGTTGCTGGCGTTCATCAGGAGCGCGAGGCCGCTCGAGGTCGGCACCGCCGCCGATGGCTCGCCCTGGGCGATCAGCGGCAGCATGGTGTGCTCGTCCGCGTTGGCCTTGCACCGCTCGTACACCGCCATGGTGTCGGCGGTCGTGTTGGGCACCACCGACCAGGAGATGGCCTTGTCGATATCGTCGATGCCGCCTTCCAGCACCCACATGCGCGGCCGGTCGTAGCTCAGGTCGGGCTGCGACCCGTCCTGCGAACGCAGCGCGCCCTTGAGCACGGCGCCCTGCGGGGCCGCCGACATGATCGCGTTGAGGACCGTCGCCGACCAGGTGATGTTAGCGCCGTGCTGGTCCGAGGCGCAGGCGTGCGGGACACCGAACCCGAACATCGAGTCCGGATCTTCCTCGTAGCACCAGACGTAGTAGGACTGGTTATCGCCATCCTCGAGCGGCGACACCGATGCCTTGATGACGATGCCCTGCGAGAACCAGATTTCCCCGTTGAACACGGTCAGGTTGTCGCCCTCGCGCAGCTGCACGCCGAAGTGCTCCAGGCACTCGCGCGGCACCGGGCCGCGGTACTCCCACAGCGGGTAGCGGTCCTTCATGATCGCCGAGATATCGGCCCGCGACGCGGCGCGCGACACCATCGGGCGGTCGTTCAGGCGTCCGGCGTCCGGCTTCTGGTCCAGCAACAGGTTGATCTGCTCGGCGTCGAACCCGGGTTGCTGCGCCAGGTCGCGCAGGGCCTTGGCGGTCAGCAGGTGCAACTCGAACGTATGCCCGCATTCCTCCATGTTGCGCGAGGGCTGCGGGTAGAAGTTCCACGGATCGACCCGGGTCGCGGCCGGCCTGATCTTCGTCTCGGCGACCAGTTCGGTCGCGCGCGTCTGCCCGAACACGGTTTCCAGTACGCGGGTCATCGCGCGCTTGGAAGTCGTGGCGCGCGGGAACGGTCCCTTGATGATGCCCGAACCGTACTTGCAGCCGTCGAACAGGGCGGCGCGCCCGTGCTCGGCGTAGCGGCACTCGGCCAGGTCGTCGGTGATGCGCCGGTCCATGCGCTTGGCGCGGGCCTTGGCAATGTCCTGGATGTCGGCCGTCTGCTCCGGCGTGAGGCCGGGAATGTCGGGGATCGGTGACGGGTCAATATCCCAATTGCGGTCCGACGACGGGAACAGCATGTCCTGCAGCCGCGCCGCGATCGTGCGGACCTTGGTCCGGGTGATGTTGTCGGGCGTCTGCCGATGCGTCTCGGCCTTGGACAGGTTCCCGTCCTTGGCCTCGGTCAGCGGCGTGCGGCCTTCCTGGTACTGGATTTCGGCCTCGACCCAGCGCGTCTCGAACGTCCGGCGCCAGTTGATCGCCTCGTTCTTTTGCGCCTCGAGTTTGGCCCCTACGTCGTTGAGGTAGGACTGGCGTGCCGCGCGCTCCGCCAGCAGGTCGTCGTCGGTCATCGCCTGCATGGTGTCCGCGGGAACCGCCATCAGCCGAACCTCAGTCGTGGGATTTGAATGTCATGCCGTTGCTGCGTGGTCGCGTGCGTGAGGCCGGACTGGCACAGGTAGCGCGTGGTGTCCATCAGGTGGTCGTCCTGCTTCACGATCTTGCCGTCGTCGCCGCGCCGGTAAAGCCGATACTCGCGCAGCCATTGCGGCATCGTGTTGTAGACCTTGAGCCGGCCCTGGCTCAGTCGTTCCTCGACCGAGAACAGGCCGGTGTTGACCTCGTTGTTGGCCGGGTAGAGCGTCAGGCCCAAGTCGCGGTACAGGTCGATCAGCGCCTTGCCGTCGATCTGACTGCGGCCCCGTGCCGCCGGGTCGATCACGCCCGGGATCCACGAGCCGCGAGCGCGCAGCGCCGCCGCATGGACGGACGGGTGCGCCTCGCCCATGTAGTGCTCGGAATACAGGTAGATGGTGTCGGTTTCCTGATCGTGCGCGCCCCATACCGCAGCGGTGCGCTTCCAGCCCACGTCCAGCGCGAACACGCGCGGCCAGTGACGGGGGATGCCGGACTCAAGCGGCGGGATGATGAACTCGCTTTCCGGCGTCACGTAGATGCGGCCCTGGCCGATGGAGGGGATGCCCTTGCTGCGCGCCTCGCGCTCCAGCGGCAGGCAGTTGGCCAGCTTCTGCGCCTTTTCCTCGGCCGTCATATGCGGCACGTCGTCCCAGCCGCACATCACGAACGCGCGCCCGCTGACCTCGTAGCTGGCCTCGTCGTAGTTCGAGGCGAACGCCGGGATGAACATGGACACGACTTCGGAAATGCCGTGCAGCGGCGTGAATGTCAGCAGCACATGGCCGCCGGCCGTCGCACCGCGGAACCGTTGCACACACTCGGAGAAGATATCGGCCTTTGGTTCCTCGTCCAGCCAGATCAGGTCAACGTCGGCGGCTTGGAACGACTCGCGTCCTTCCTCGTATGACTTGACCACCAGGCGCGACCAGCCGCCCGACACATGCCGGACCAGCATGTAGTCGATCACGCCGTTGGTGTTCTGCTTGTAGCGGATGGTGCCGATGCACTCGGCCGGGATCAGCCCGGTCCCCATCGCGCCATCCTTGCCGACCAGCTTGGGCTGGATCGACTCGCGCAGGGTCTTGTTGGTGTCGCCTGCCGCCCATGCGCTGATGGGCCGATCGAACCGCTTGCCCTCCCACCATGACGGGTACAGGCCGGTCAGGTGCAGGGTCAGCTCGTAGCCGCCGCAGCTTTCGGACTTGCCGACGCCGTTCGCGCCGATGAACAGGCGCAGCGGCTTCGAGGCCCCGAGCTTGAAGAACTCGAGGTGCTTGTCGTACTTGTCGCGGGCGTGGAATCCCGGACGGTCCTCGTCCGGGAAAAAGTTGTAGATCGAGTGCCGCGATTCCAGTTCGCGGATGCGCTGCGTCAGTTCCAGCAACCGACGCAGCTTGGACTCGTCCACCATCCGTTACGCCGGCAACTCCACCGCCTCGATGTACGAGCCGACGTTGACCGTCGAGGCCGAGCCGTTCGAGACGGCCTGCGCGCCGCGCACGATCAACGTGCCGCCCGTGTTGACCAGGATGGTCGCCTCGATGCGGACCTGCAGCGCGGCGATCGCGCCGGACGTGAGCGCGGTCGTGAGTGCCGCGACGGCGACCCCGACCACGGCCGCGGCCGAGTTGATGAGCGCGTTACCGGCGATGCTGGTCACGGTGGCCGAGCCGCCGCCCAGATCCAGCTGGATTCCGCCGGCCGCCGAGCCGGTGCAATGCGCGACGACGGTCACGGCGTACCGCTTGCCGTTCTCGACCGTGATGGTCAGGTCGGAGATATCGCCGACCGTGGCATCGGACGTGTAGCTCTGCTGGGTCCGCAGGTCGGCGCGCAGCGTCGGCGCGAACGCCTTGCGGAGCGCGGCGCCCTGCTGGGGCGGAAATGCGGTGTTGAGCGCGGTGTTGATCTGGCCCGGGGTGTTGGTGGGCATGTCAGTGGCTCCTTACGCCGGTTGACGAACCGGCCCCTTGCGGGGCGTTGGGTACTGCAAGACCCAGTTCCTCGACCAGCATGAGCGCCTGCGCGCGCAACTCGTCCAGGGTGCCGGGATGGGAAAGGGTCTTGATCGGCCCGCCGTCCTTGCCGCTGAGTTCCAGCGCCTGGGTCGGCTTGCCGACACCGCGATCGAGGACGGCGTTGGCTGCGGCAATGCGCGCCTTCACCTCTACCTCGTCGCTGTTCATGATCTTGACCAGCACGCGCACGGCCTGCGCGCAATTGGCCTGCGCGAGCTTGCGGACTTCCTTGAGGATCTTGGGGCGACCGCCGGGGTTGCCGCTGCGGCCAGGTGTCCAAGCCGTGCGAGTCTTTACGGTGTTTGTCATGGCATCGGCCTCAGTTACGCAAACGCGTATGCCATGGTTACCGGCGCACCCGGGTTCTCGGTGACGGTGAACGTCAGGTCAATCTCAACATCGATAAACCACTGGCCATTGGTGACAACATCGACGGCGGTGTAGCGGCCCACGCTAATGTCGTAGAAGGACCAGATGCCTGAGCCGTTGGCTCGCGTTGCATCTACGCGCGCCGTGCCGCGATCAGACAGCAGGATGAGGCCATTGGCAGTCGCCGCGCTAAGCCCGGTGTTCGTGATCGGCCCGTTGCCCGTCGGCTGCGCTTGCAGGGTAAGGTAGTTGCGGCACATCAGCATGACTCGCGTGCGCTGCATTACTAGCCCAACATCGCCAAGGTCTGCCATTCTAATACCCAGGATCCCACGTCCCTGCTGTTTGCATGATTACCCTTCGGACGGTTCCAATAGAGCCGTCCTGGATTTGCAGGAACACAAACGACGATGACGCGTCGTATGCCGAGTCTGTGAAAACATCGCCGTTAGCGAGCGCGCCAATGTTAGAACCAATCAGCGGCTCAAAAATGTGTGGAACACAGCCGCGATACATAGCACCAGACTGTGCGGCGGTCGTGGAATCCGAATAAACAGACAGGGCGCCAATGAACGCGCAATGCAATTTATTCGTCACTGTATTCGGATAGGCCGGGTGCGACCCGAGATTAGTGTTTCCGAAAATCGAATTGTTGCCAAGCCACCACCCGCGATCAGCTTTTATAAGCCCGTCCCCACTTCTAGCGAAGCAGAAGTGGGTGTTTGTCGCGGTAGCTGTGAGGGACGTTGTGTATAGGTATTGGGTGCAATTTGCGCTCGCGCTGCTGTTGCTAGCTCCGCGCGTGGTGATGAATGTGTTGTATCCATCGCCTGTATAGAACGGCTCAGTGTCGCCGTATGAGTACATATCCGTATTGCTTCCGGACCCGCCAAATGCGATCACAATATGGAAGCAATTGCCGTCAGCTACAGCCCAATATGGGCGCGTAGTGGAATCCGCAGAGTCGGATTTCCTCCAAGTGCAATTAGCGTTGCTGACCTGCGCGACGGTCGGGAAGGGATCGACAAGCGTATCCACGTCAGAGGCCGACTCGGCCCCGCGAACCTCCGCCTCTTTCGCCCCGCCTGCGCCAGAGCCATCATCCAGCACGCGGAGGCAAAACCCGTTGCCACTGGCCTGCGTATATACGGCCTTGTTCGTGCCGGAGTACGTCTTGGTCCAGCCCTCGCCCGTGACGAGGATCGCGTCGAGCACGGTAATCAGCGTGCCGTTCTGGCCGGTGATCGTGCCGGTGTAGTAGGTAGGCGTCCTGGTGCCCATCAGCTACTCGCATCCACCATGATCGAAAGGGCGATCCGCGTCACGGTGGACGCGCTATCGACGTTGAAGCGCAGCCAGTCGCCTGCGGTGATAGAGGTGGTCCACGTGCTTAGCGTCAAGTCCTGATTCTTGGACGCGCTCGAAAGCGTGGGTTTCTCGGTGCCGGTGATCGTGTCGGCCACGGTCGGCGCCAGGTTCGCGTAGGTGTCCTTCCACACGTCGATGACGATGGAGCCGGACACATCGGCCACGATTTCCCATCCGGTGATCGTCCCCGAGTAGGGAACGCGCACGTCGGCCTTGACGCCGGTGCTGATGGCCTGCCCGCCGCCGTCGAGCGCCAGGACGATGCTGCGCTTGATCGTGCTGGTGCCACCGGACGGCACCACCGGAACCCATGCCCCGGTGGCGTCGTCCCATTCCAGCGTGTCGCCGTCCGCCGGTGTCCCGGCGACTTCCGCTACCCGCCGAATCACGGCGCGCAGGTTGTTGCGCGCCTCGGTCGATAGCAGCGTCTGCTCGATCAGCTTTTCGAGCGACGGGTTCGGCATACCTGCGCTCGATCAGGAAGTCAGGCTCGAGTCCACCACGTAGGCGTCGATGCCGCACGCCGAGCCGGTGACGCCCTTCACGAACTGGTACAGCATCCCGCCCTCGAGCGTGAACTGGATCACGTTGCCGGTGCCGGCGAACGCGACCGCGACGCCCGCCGACGTGCGATACGGCTGGAAGCCGCTGCTGGTGCCGACGTTGATGGCGATCGACTCGCCACCAGCCAGGGTGCCGTTCACGAGGAAGGTCACGCGCGAGTAGTGGTCGGCGTCGAACGTCGTGGTTTCGGCGGCGGTCTTGGTGGTGATGACGGGGATTCGCATGGTCTGGTCCTGTTGGCTACCGCTTGTCGCGGTCCGTGCCCTGGATGGCGGCGGCGGCCGCGCGGTCGGCGTTGCAGCGGCGGAGCATGGGGGTGTTGCGTTCGGCCTGCTGCCACGCCTCGCCGAAGGTTTCGGCCTGGCGCTCGTACACCGGCAGCGGATCGGTCAGGTTGTTGGGCAGCGGCACGTACACCACGCGCTCGATGGTCTGGCAGGTCAGCGGCTTGGACGGCTTCTTGGGCGCGGTCTCGCAGCCGGCGAGCGCCAGCAGCAGCAGGCACGCGGCGATCAGTCGCATAGCGGCAGGTCCATGGCGGCGCGGCATTGCGGCTTGCGGACGTAGGCGGCGAACCGCTCGGTGATGCTCGCCAGCGTCGTCTCGGCGTCCTTGCGGGCGCGCTCGGCCGCGGCAAGCGCCCGCTTCTGGTCGGCCTCGATCGCGGTGCGGACTCGTTGGCACGACGCCAGCTCGGTCCGCAGGGCGCCGTTCTCGAGCGCCCGGGTTTCCAGGTCGCGAGTCGCCGCGGCCAGCGCCTTGTCGCTCTCGGCGGCCCTCGCTTCCCATGCCTTCGAGGCTTGAGTAAGCGCGACGATCTGCGCCTTGTGCTCGGCAGCCTTTATCTTGAAGGACGCGATGCGCTTGGACTGGCAGCCGCCGAAGGTCATCGAAATGGCCAGTGCCACGGACAACAGGACCATCGGGTTACTGAGGAACTTCAGCGCGTTGATCCCGATGGCGAGCGCCGGGTGGGCCATTAGAGGGGGAACGCTCGCATCAGGGTGACGATCAGCCAGGCGGCGCCGGCCATCGGCACCAGCCAGATCCAGTTGACGCGCTTGCGAGGCTTGGCGACCACGGCCGGCGGCGGCGCCAGCCAGTCGGGCGCGGCCTTGACCGGCTCGGGTTGCGGCTTCGCGGTCGGCTGCCGCACCTTGCGTAGCGTCTCCTGCTGTCGTGCGGTTCGCATCTTGCGGGGCGCCATGGTCAAGTCTCGTTCGGTGGGTCGAGCTTCGCGATGCGCTTCTCGCGCACGCCCGCGACCGTGGCCGCGTCAGCGAGCGCCGGGAACTTCCAGCGCACGGCGGCCATCGCCCAGCTGTACGCCAGCGGCGCGGACATGCCGACCACCAGCGCGAAGGTGAAGCGGTTGGCGGCGACCTTGGGCCAGATCATCCACGCGACGGCGGTGCCGGTCGCCACGGTCACGGCCTGCACCAGTCGCTCGACCTGCCGGGTTTCCCACGACAACGGCGCCTGGTGCTTGACGATCTGCCCGGCGCTGATCGCGCCAGCCCAGCCGACCAGCCAGGCCAGCACGGCCGGGTGGTTTTCCAGCCAGGTGATCGGTGCAATCAGCAAGTCCCACATGGCGCGCTCCTATGCCAGCCTGCCGCCGCAGGACTCGAATACGTCGCACAGTGCAGCCATGGCGACTTCGCGCTGACCGTAGCCGGCGCCGGGCATCGAGGCCCACACCTTGGCGACTTTGCGAATGGCCTCGGGCACGCGCCCGCGACTCACGTCGTTGTAGGCGCGCCGCTCGCGGATGAGTTCGATTGCCGCCTTGTCCTGCGACACCGGCCCGAAGTCGATCAGGCCAAGGCGCTGCTGCAGGACGTTCCAGGTTTTCCACAGGAACTGATAGCGACCCGCTGCCGTGGAGTGGATCGCGTACTTGGGCAGCCACACCAGCTTGCGCGGGTGCTTGCTGTAGTCGGTGAACAGCCCGCCGGCAACGAGCACGTTGTAGCCGTCGTCGTCGCCGAACTTAGGCGTGCCCTCGGCGTGCGCGATCATGTCGAGGAAGGCCAGGACGTTTTTCGCGCCCGGCCCCAGCGATTTCGGGTCGAGGCGCGCCACGGTCAGGGACCGCCGTCCTCGTGCTCGTCGCGCTCGATGACGCGGTCCTGCACGCGTACCGTCACGATGACCGCCAGTGCGAGCAGCACGACGCCGAGCATCGTGACCAGCACGGCGCAGCCCATCATCCTTCCCCTGGTCGTGACCTGCTGATCGTGGCGGTGGCCGACTCCACATCATCGAACCGGGATTCAATCCGGTCCTGGTCGCGGTCGTAGTCAATCCGGCGCACGTAGTCGCGGCGGAATTCGTTGAGTGTCGCTTCCAGCGTCTCGAGCCGGGCGGCTACGGAGTCGAGCTTGGGGCTGACTTCCGCGACCTTGATCTGGGTATTCGTGACCGTGCTGCCGATCCACAACAGGACTGCGACCAGCACCAGCCCGACGATCGTCTGGGCGTGCTGCTCGAAGGCTGTTGCGGGCTTTGGTTGCTCGGCGTCCTTTCCGATGCCGGTCATGGTTAATTGCCGGGCAACTTGAGGTCAATGTATCCGGCCACCGTATCCAGCGCGCCGTTGTTCGGCTTGGGCGTGTACGGGTCGGACTGGTTCGGGTTAAGCAGGACGCTGATGCGGTAGCGCAGCGCGGCCTCGAGGTCGGCCAGCGAGCCTTCCCATGCCAGGCAGTTGGGCAGGACCGTATCCTTCACGCGGGCGGGCTTACCCCACCAGCCGGCCTCGGTCTTGTAGCTGTGCGCGATGTTCAAGTTCTCGGAGGCGCCGGAGACGATCTGCCCGTGATCGCCCTGCGCCTCGGCCGACAGGTGCGCGATCGGCGTGCCTTCGACGAACCACAGGCGCGGGATCTTGTAGCCCGCAGGCGCGGGGCCGAACTCGGCGACCAGCCGCTCCACCAGCTCCAGTTCGACGCGGCCCTTGTCGTCCGGCGCACTCATGCCGTTGATCCACTTGCGCTCGCCATTCGGCACCGGCGGCACGGATTCCTCGGTCGGCGCTTCGCCCTTGAGCGTCAGCACCAGTGCGGTCGATCGCCGGTTGTAGTCCAGGATCTGGTCAAGCATTTGCTGGATGGTCGGCGCCATTGGAACCTCGCAAAGAGAAAACCGGCGCCGCCGTGTTGGCAAGCGGCGCCGGAAAACCACCGGATGGGCGGTGGTCGGGGGGATGAGGCACCAGCCCAGGCGGCCGCGATTGCGGGGGAATCGTGTTGCCGGTCGTTGTGGCGCTGCCGGGAGATTGATGGCAGCGCGGTGCGGCCTTCTCGCCGGAGCCGTCTCACGAGGGTCGGCGGTGATTCCTGGGACTGGTGCGGTGAAGCGATAAAGCGCCCAGCGCGTCCGGTAGGCGTGGATGCGGTGCGTTGTGCCGGGGCTGGGCGAGGCTCAGAAACGACAACGCCCCGACCGGTGAGGGCCGAGGCGTTGGGACAGTTGGGACAGGTTGCCGCGATTGTCGGGATTCGCGCAGCGGTGTCAAGCCCTTTCGCTCAGGCACGCGCCGATATCCACCGTCGTCCACGGCCAGCCGTCACCGCACGCGGCACGCAAGGTCGGCCCCCACCAGATGGGCAGATGGTCGATCGCGCGCTCGTCCAGCATCGCCCAGCCGTTGCGCGCGCGGTGGTCGGGCGGGATACCGGCGATCAGCGCAGCGGCCAGGCCGGACGCGACCTCGCGAGTGGTCGGTGGCAGCGCGTGGACCTTGGTGATCTGGCCGGGCAGGATCCGGGACAGGTTGCCCACCAGCCGCGCGAGGCTGCGCGCATAGCCGACCCGCAGGTATCGCACCGACCCGTCCGCCCGCATCACCATGGCGTAGGTCCGCCACGGCGTAGGCTCGGCGGTGTTCAACGCCATGCGCTGACCGCCTTCCCGGGCTTGGCCTCGGTCGCATTGAGCGCGCCGAGCACGTAGCCCTCGCCGGTGCAGATGTAGCCGCGATACCGGCCCGCCGGCAGGTCGGACCCCAGCGCCTTACGCATCATGGCGAGCTTGTCGTGCCAGCGGCCTCGAGCGCAGTAGTGCGCGCGCAGGCACAGGGCCGACTCCGGCTTGACCTTCGACAGGCCCCGCACCACGTCCTCGACCAGCTGCGCCTGCGGCGGTATCGCCCGGCCCCCGTGCGACCCGCCCGGCACGTAGCCGCGGTATTCGATCAGCGATTGCAGCACCCGCGAGGATGAGATGGTCGGCTCGTAGGCGTCCTCGTTGCTGATGTGCGCCGGGTCCAGGCGCTCGAGCGCGACGCGGAACTCCCGGCCCCACAGTTCCAGCAGTCCGATCCCCTGCGATTCGGCGATCATGCGGCCTCCTGGCCGGTGAACGGCCCCATCGCCAGGTACTCATCGAGCGCGCGGGCGGCGTCGTCCCATCCGGTGCAGAACACCGCCGCGTAGCCCTCGCCCAAGACGCCCTCGGCGAAGGTGCGTTGCTTCGGTGACGGGCGCCCCCCTTCGGCTTTCAGTTCCAGGTACAGGCCATGCCACGGCCCGCGCGCGGCCGGCAGGCAGTAGTCGAGCACGCCGGCCAGCGCCCCCTCGGCCTTGAGCTTGCCGGCGGTGGCCTTCGATCGGGCGCCACCGTTCGGGATCGCATGGAACAGCCGCAGGACCGGATGCTGGCCCTGCATCAGGCGCACCCAGCGCATGAGGTTGACGGCGTGGACGTGCTCGGGAATGTGGGTAATCTGTTGCTTTTTTGCCACATTGCCTGATCTGACAGCGGCGCCTGTTGTGTTCATGCAACACCTTCCGCCGCCGTCATGTCGGGTTCCTTCCACCAACGCGAATGACTCTTAATCCAGAAACCGTTTTTATTGATCGACCATCCGCGTGCAAGGCGTTCCGCGTGCGATAGGCACCTGCGGCCGTCTTTTTGCTCAAACCCTCCAATTCGATGCGACGTAAACGCGGAGGGGCTATTGAAGCCGTCACCGCAGGCGCGGCACTCGCAGCGGTTGCCGGTGAGCTTCATGTTTCCGCCCTCCGCTGCGCCATCATCCGCCGCTGTTCGGATTCCTCCGCCTTGATCGCCCCGACCATGCGAAGGATCGCCGCCGACTCGGCCTCGTCGTCGGGCATTGCCCATGCCGGCACCGGGCAGTCCAGCCGGGCGGCGTTGAAGGTCACGTGGGCCTTGGCGGTGAGTGAGCGATTCTTGGCCTGGTGCTTGTCCCATTCGATCGCGAACGGCTGGTGGTAATGCACCTTGCTGGCTGGGGTCATGAGCGCGATGAGGTCGCCCGGCGCGGGCCAGAACACGGGGCGTCCTTCCTGCGGCGTGCGGGCCATGAGCGTGCGAAAAGCGTCGCGGATGCTTTCGCACTCGCCCATGTGCCATCCGCGCTCGGCTTCGAGGACTTCCATCCACGCCATGGCGCAGCCGGTCATGGCCTCAGCCGTCGCCGGCGCGTTGGCTAATCGCAGCAAGGCCAGGCGCTGCATTCCCGCCAGAATCTCCGTCAGCAGCCAGTCGCTTTGCACGGCGTTCCTCCATGATTTTCGTCTTGAGTTCTTCGAGGGCGACCACGCCCTCCATGCCCCGCGGTATCGGCTTGGCGAGCGGTGTCGGGCTGCCGCGGATCTGCGCGGCTTCGGTCATCTGGCCGCGGACGATGCCCAGCGCGTAGCCCTGGTTCGGCTTGCCGCGGGACACGGCGTCGGACGCAGCTGCCCGGAACTGGTCCGTCGAGGCCCCGGCTGCGATGAGTTCCAGCAGGCGGGGGTCGTGGGGGTTGGCGCGGTGGATGCCAGCGCCGAGCATGGCCAGGCACGCGGCCCCGGCTGGGGTCGGGGCGGGTCGCTCGCGAGGCTCGTCGGGGTCTGTTTCGGACAATCGCTCGGATGGGCCGGTCGCGAGCGCGCGCGAGTCAACTTGCGAGAGATTTCCTACGGAGAGAGCTTTGCTTTGCTTTACTGGAGACGGAGACGGAGACGGAGCATTGCTCGTAGCATCGAAAATGGTGCTATGTGCAATGCTGCTAGCATCATTTCCTGTAACAATTGTGCTAGTAGCATTGCTAGCAGCATTCCGAGTAGTAGGCCGATAGGACGGAACGAGCAGGTTCGCCTGCTGCTCGCCGTGGTGCCGCTTGATCGCGTTCCACTTCGCCTTGGCCGTCCGTGCGGGTGCGCCGACAGCCCATGGGTTGTGCTCCTCCCAGTCGTGGATCGAGTAGTTGTAGGCGTCGCCGTCAAGCCACCCGATCGTGACCATGGCCGCCAAGCAAGCGCCGCGGTCGCCAGCCCATCGGGCAGCAATCTCGATATCGTCCTCGTCCATCCCGGACAGGTCGCCGGTGGGCCGGTTCTGGGCCGCCCACAGGAACAGGCAGACGATCGCCTTGAAGCCTGCCGGGCCGAGCTTGCGTTCGAGCTTCACCATCTTGGGATGCTCGGCAATACCGACTGCAATGCGCGCGTCGCCGGTCATGCGGATTCCCCTTCGCGGATTTTTCGCCAGCAGATGCCGCAGAAGTAGCGGAAGGTCTTTGTTTCAGATCCCCATGGTTTCGTCTTGGTTGTGGCGGTCGTCATGGCCTCTATGCATTCATCCAGGCCAAGGCGCTCCACGAATCGCCGGATGCTCTGAAATTCCGACTGGCGGCAACTTCCCGGATGACCAAAAGCATCAGCGAAGATGTCAGCCACGTCGTATGCTTCTTGGTCGATTCGTTCGCGCCGCTGGCGCATCACCTCGTTGTAGCCGGCGATCTGTTCCTCGCGCTCGGCTACGGCCGCGGCCTTGTCTTGCAGGGAAACCGGAACGTCGGTCAGCGACCTGGCGCCCTTGCCAAGATTGCAAGGCGCGCACGCAGTAACGAGGTTGTCGGCGTCGTTTTCGCCCCCCTCAGCGACCGGGGTAATGTGATCGACGTGCAAGATCACCACGGGCGGATGAGCGCCGCAGTACTGGCACTTGAACCCGTCGCGCTTGAATATCTCGAAGCGGGTTTTCTTGCTGATCGCCTTTCTGCTCATGCCACCCTCACCACTTCAATGCCCGCCGCGAGCGTCCGCACACTGACCCTGATCCCTGCCCGCTTGGCGAGCGTTCCCAGGTAGCTGGCGTCCTTCATGTAGTAGCCGGCCGATCGACGCGGGATGCCGAACCCGTAGCCGACCGCGAGGGCGCGCCACGGGTACTTGGCCGGGCGCCCCGGACCGCCGGGATTACCGGGGCGGAACTGGCCGCGGTTCATTCGAGGCCCCCGGCGCGCAACAGGAATTGCGCCTCGCCCAACGTCAACTCGGTGCCCCAGACATGCTCGGGGCGTCTGCACGCCGTCAGGAAATGCCTGCGGTCAAGGAAGCTGATGCCGCCGCGATCCTCGACCACGACATGGGTCAGGACGCCGGCCGGATCGACCATGCCGGCGATCACGTCGGCCCGGGCGTTGGCGTAGGCGACCAGGGTCAGGGCCGCGTCTCGGGGGCGCGCGCGCTTTGATGCTGCGGTGGCGTTCATGCGGTGTTGTCCGCTTGGGTAATGCGGACCACGAGCGAGCCTTGCGGCGACCCGTGGCGATAGCCCTGCGACCGGCTGCCGTGGAACAAATGCTCCACGTGCGGCGCCATGGCCTCGGGGGTGAACTCCAGCGTGTGCGCCAACTCGCGCAGGAAGGTCGGCACGTCGAGGACGTGCTGGGCCTCGACCTGCAGGACGGCGCGGACCGGCGCGGTCATGCGCTGGCCTGCTCGGGCTTGGCAGCCGGGCGGCTGGCGATGAAGGCGGCCTCCCGTTGGGCGCGGAACTCGGCCTCCGCCTGTTTCAGGCGCTCGAGGATCCCGGGGTCGATTTCGGTCAGGGCGGCGATCGCGGCTTGGCGCCAGGTCGTGGCGATGGCGACCTCGACTGCGGCGCGGTGGCACAGGCGGGCGTTGGCGTCGGCCAGTAGGTCGATCGCGTTGCCGGCCTTGCGCATGGCCTTGAAGGATTGGCGCAGCAGCCGGTCCTGCTGGGCGGCGACGAACAGCAGGCCTATCACGGCCAACGCCACGAGCGCGGCGGCAACGACGCTCAGGGTCATGGCGCGGCGTCCAGGCCCTTGCGGGCGAGCAGGCGCAAGGCCTCGTACTCGGCGGCCGGGATGGTCACGGCCTCGGTGCCGACTGCCACCGGATGCAGGCCCAATGCGGCGAGGACCGCGGCGGTTTCGGCCAGGCTCAGGCCGCCGCCGTTGGCCTCGTTGTTCTTCCACCGGGACAGGCGCGACTCGCTGATCCCGGTCACGCGCGCGGCGTCGGCTTGGGACACGTCCGCAAGGCGGCGCAAGATGATGGATTCGGAGTTGCGGGAGTCTGTGACGGTCACGGTGCAGCCTCGCGGCCGTGAACACCAACCGATGCACGCCTGCTCATGCGCAGTCCCCGCGCTGGTGAAATGACTACGCCGCGCGACTGCGCGGTTTGGGGCCGCAAACACGGCCATAAAGCTTGTGCAAGTTGACCGCTGCCATCCCGCGCGGCTCGGCGCTGCGCCCCTGCTTGATGTCAGACAACCCCGACAGCGACAGGCCGATTTCCTGCGCGATCTGGGTCAGCGTCCAGCCAGCGGCTTCCAGCGACTTGATGCGGTCGGACCAATTTGTCATAGGGCCATGTTACGGGATCACGTAATCGCACGTCAACGGCATCACCTAACGGGGCTCCGTAAGAATGGCCACATGCTCGGGGACCGGATCAAAGAGGCGCGCAAAGCGCGAGACATGTCGCGGCAGGCACTAGCTGCGGCGACCAGAATCCCCTATTCCACGCTGGCGGACTTGGAAAACGACCGCCAGAAGTCGTCCACCGAACTGCACCGGATCGCGTCGGCGCTCCGGGTCCGTATCGAATGGCTGGCGGACGGCATCGGCCAGCGCGATCTAAGGGCGCCGGAACTTGACGACGATTGGACAGACGTGCTCGGCTACCGCCAAGCCGCCGCGCTGGGCGACGGGGCGATTCCGGATGAGTACGCTGAAACCCACAAGCTGCGATTCCGCGCCGAAAGCCTGCGCCGCAAGCGGCTACGGCCCGACGCATTGGGCATCTGCTACGGCCGCGGCGACTCGATGCTCCCGCGAATCAAGAGCGGCGACGCCATCCTGTTCGATCGCAACAACACCGAACCTGCCGATGGCGCGCTGTTCGTGGTGAGCTACGACGGTAGCCTGCTGGCCAAGCGCCTGGTGCAACTCGGCGGCCGGTGGTTCATGGAAAGCCTCAATCGCGACGACCCGAAATGGCGAAAGCCCGTGCCGATCGATGAGCAGAAATCGTTTACGATCCATGGCCGCGTCCGGTGGATCGGCAGCTGGGAGGACTAGGCGGCATGGATCGTGTCGGCGCGTTCGTGGTGTTCATGCTGGTTGCGGTCGTCGCTGGCGGCTTCGCGCTGCACCAGCACAACAAGGCCAGGTCCGCAGCCGCGATCGAGGCGGCGCACGCCGAACTGCTGGCTTGGGACGCCGCCGACCGTGCGGCAATCGTGCAATCCGCCCAGCGCATGGCCGACATGGCCGCGTGCGAGAAGTCGCTGCCACAGCACAAGTGCGCCGAGCTATTCGTCGCGCTTGACTGCTACTACGGCCGGTGGGAGTGCCCCGGCGCCTGCGACGCGGGCAGCTACCTGCCGGAGCTCGACCCGGAACGCCAGACCATCGCGGCCTCGCGGGACAAACCCTGACCCATTGTCCCTTGACTGCGGGGGCGCCCCCGTAGCGATGCCGTTCGTCGGCTGATTACGGGATACCGTTGACAACGGCTTACGTTATCCCGTAGTCTTGCATCGTCCCACCCAAGGAGACGATGCGATGAAGCGGTACTTACTGAACCGTGAGTTCTACACCCCCAAGGGCGCGCGCGAATGCCTGCTCAATGGCGGGGTCGCCTACCTCTACGAGCACGGCGACGTTCCCTACGCTGTCGGCTTCGCCGGCAAGGCGCAGAAGCCGACCTTCAACTATCGGTTCAAGAGCGCCGACCGGCGCGCCGAGTTCATCAACGCATGGGGCGACCGGCTGATCGGCGCCGCCAAGGCGCGTGACGAACGCAAGCAGGCCCGCAAGTCCTTCCGGCACTCGCTGACTGTCGGCGACATGCTGCGGTCCTCGTGGGGCTACGACCAGACGAACATCGACTTCTACGAAGTCACCGAGGTCAACGGCAAGACCGTGACCATTCGCGAGGTCGCACAACAGCGGCAGGAAACCGGGTACATGTCCGGCGACTGCGTGCCGGTGCCGGGACAGTACATCGGCAAGCCCATGCGGAAGCTGGTGCAGTCCGGTGACTGCGTGAAGATCGAATCCTTCGCCTACGCCAGGAAGATCGAGGGCAAGACGATCGGCGGCGTCAAGGTGTTCCCGGTCAGTAACTGGACGGCGTACGCATGAGCGCCCACCAGCCAACCGCCGCCGACCTTTCCCGCTGGGCATTCATGGTCGCGTGCGCCGCTGCCAAGCATGGCGACACCGGCAAGATGCTGGCTGACCGCGTGAAAGCCGCGCGCGAATGCGCCAACACCCTGATTGCGCTTCTGGCGCGGGGTGCGGCATGAGCGCCGTCGCCGATGCCTACGAAGCGCGCCGCCGCGCCCGCGCTATCCCGACCGACGAGATAGCCGACCGCTTCGACCGGACGGCCGAACTCCGCACCGAGGATGCCTACTCCGACCCGGCGCTGCTGTACGAAGCCGCCGCGTCGCTAGACGTAGGCGGACCCGCGACGCCCGGACAGAAAGCCGCCGCGCGCCTGGTCGGGGAAATCCTCAAGGCCGCGATGCACTACGCCCGCGCGCTGCACGGCGAGGCGGGCGGACGCGCCGATGCGATCGCGGCCCTGCTCAAACACGGATACGCGCTCGAGCACGACGCCGCGTTCGAGGGCGAACTGCGGCGCCTGGTCGAGGACCGGATGATTTCCGAATGGGAAGCCGCGCAGGGAGACGAGCCGTGAACACCGCCAAGCGCAACCACCCATTCAGCTACTACCTGCGCCGCTTCCGCGAGCAAGCCGCCCGCGCCGAGCGCCGCATGGGTCTGTACGACGCCGGCCAGATCACCGACGAGGAAGCCGAGCGCCTGATGCGCGATGAATCCCCGACCGAACGCAAGGAGCCCCAGTGATGGACTTCGATCTGTTCTGCGCCCTACTGCCCGCCCTTGTCGGCCTGCTCTCTCTCGCCGCCATCGCCTGGGCCGAACGCAAGGGGCGCCAGTCGTGACCGCCTCCCTGTGGATCAGTGTCGGGCTGGCTGTGACCTGCTTCACGCTAGGGCTGTTCTTCGGCGCCATGTTGGGCATGAACCGGGACCGCGATCCGTGAACGCGCTCGTCGCCCCCAATCTGTCGCCCATCGGGCTGCCAGCCGGCTTGCACTACGACGTGCCGGCCGAGGTCTACCACCAGCGGCTACTCGGCGTCGTGAGTAATTCCGCGCTGAAGGAATTCGCCCGCAGCCCGCGCCACTACCGGGCATGGGTCGATGGGCTCGACAAGGAATCCCCGGCGCTCGACTTCGGACGCGCGTTCCACTGTGCGCTGCTGGAGCCGGAGCGGTTCGCGGCCCTGTTCCCGATCATGCCGGAGTTCAGCGGCAAGGGATCGGTGGCGATGCGCGAGGCCTGGTTCGAGTCGCAGCCCAAGGACGCGCAGCCGATCAAACAGGACGCCGCCGACAAGATCGCGGCAATGCTGCGGTCGGTCCACGAGCATCCGATTGCCGGCCGCATCGTGGTTGACGGCCAGGCCGAAGTGACCGCGGTATGGCAGGACTCGGAAACCGGCCTCTGGTGCAAGTCGCGCGCCGACTACTACCAGCCCGCGCGCCGCTTCCTGCTCGACGTTAAGACCTGCCGCGACGCATCGCCGGATGGATTCGCGCGCGCGATCGCCGACTACCGCTACCACGTACAGCAGGCCATGTACGTCGAGGCGTGGCAGGAGTGCGACACGCCGATCCAGCACTACGTGATCCTCGCCATCGAGTCCGAGCCGCCGCATTGCTGCGCGACGTACACCATCGACGTAGCCGCCGAGTCGCGCGGGTTCGAGCTCCTGTATCGAGAGCGCGAAGCCATGGCCGAGTGCCTTGCTGCAGCCGCTGCCGACAAGGCCTATCGCTGGCCCGCCTATACCGACAAGACCCTGCGGCTTTCGTTGCCGCGGTGGGCGCTGACCGACTAACCGGAGAAGTCCATGAACGCCGTTATCCAACACCAAGACCCGAACGATGCGCCGATGGTTGTCGCCGGCAATCCGTTCGGGGCCAGCGCCATCGCGCCGCGCCAAGGCCAGAACGTCGCGGGCGACGCTTCGCAGCAGCGCGAGATCGCCGAAGTACAGGCCGCGATGGTGATCGCCCAGCGGTTCCGTCGCGACCAGATCGCATCGATGGACCGCATTCTGTCCGCTTGCACCAGGCCGACGCTGGCCGAGGGCGCGCTGTACTCCTACGCCCGCGGCGGAACGGAAGTCACCGGCCCGAGCATCCGGCTGGCCGAAGTGCTGGCGCAGGAATGGGGAAACATGCAGTTCGGCATCCGCGAACTCGAGCAACGCAACGGCGCATCGACCGTCGAGGCATACGCCTGGGACGTGGAGCGCAACACCAAGCAGGTCAAGACGTTTCAGGTCGAGCACAAGCGGCACACGAAGAAGGGCGCCTACAAGCTCGAGGATCCGCGCGATATCTACGAGTTGGTCGCCAACCAGGGTGCCCGCCGCCTGCGCGCTTGCATCCTCGGCGTGATCCCTGGCGACGTGATCGAGTCCGCCGTGCGCCAGTGCGAGGAAACCATGCGGACCTCGGCGGACGTTTCGCCGGAAGCGATCAAGAAACTGCTGGCCGCGTTCTCCGGTATCGGCGTCACTCAGAAACAGATCGAGACGCGCATCCAGTGCCGGCTCGAGGCCATCCGTCCGGCGCAGCTGGTCCAGCTTCGCAAGATCTTTGCGAGCGTCCGCGACGGCATGTCCGCCGCGGCCGACTGGTTTGCCGTGCCTGGCGCCGATGCCGGCGTCGCGCTCAACGCCACGGACGAGATTGACGATGCGCTGGTCGGCGACATTTCGGCCAAGACCGCCAAGACCCAGCAGCACGACCCCGAAACCGGGGAACTCCTGCCGCCGGAGTTGCAGTAGTCATGCACGGCTACGAACCATTCTGGAAGCGCGGCGATCGCACCGACCCGACCGCCAGTAATCGCGGATTCACCGAGCGCGAGCACGCGCTACTCACCGCCCTATGGGACGCGCACCAGGCCGTCGCCATGCGCGGCAACGCCAGCGGCGAGGCATTCAAGATCGCGTTTGCCGGGAGCGGCGACTACACGAAGGCGCTGGCCGGCGCGCTGGCGACGCTGGGCGCGAAGCATGGGCCGATCAGCGATACGTGCAAAACGCTCACGTCCATGAACGAACCGCTGAACGTGATCCGACTCCACGCGATTTGCGGGAAGGTCATCCCAGGCTGGGGCAACGCGCTCGTCAAGGGCCGGGACGATCCCGACTTCCTGCGCGTGCGCTACCAGCTGGAAGCCATGAACGAGAAGCTGGTCGAGCGCATCGACGCCATCACCGGCGCCATGCACGCGCGCGGCAAGCGCATCTACCCGAACCCTTCCTGCTGGACCGCCGCCGGGGCGATCACGGTCGGGCTGCCGGCGGAACTGTCGCCATACCTTTTCATCGCCGCGCGCCTGCCCGTCTGGTCGCGCGCGGTCATGGCCTAACTCACGAACTGACCGAACAGCGCCGCCGGCCGGCAGCACGTCATCGCAGCCTTTGGGTGGGCAGCAACGACAGGCCGGCGGCGCCCTACTTCACCCGACAGAGGATCCCGACATGAGCAAGACGCAAACCCGCAAGTACCTGGTCCGCGACCTCGAGGCCGCAGCCGACGACCTGCCGCGCATCGTGACCGCCACCAGCCAGGCGCAGGCCATCGGCTACGTGGTCCGCGATCGCTTCGAGGCGGTGCCGCTGGACGTGGACACCGCGATGGAACTCGCCCGCAAGGGCGTGGCCGTCGAGAACGCGGCCGGCACGACGGGCTGAACATGCCCATGGTCGGCATCCCCCTGTTCGACTCGCTGTTCGGCAATCGGCCGCAGTCGCCCGACGTGCGGACACCAGCAGCCCGCGCGACCGATCCGGACACCAGCCATACCGCCGCCGAGGCCGTCACCCGGTCCGGCGTGCGCGCCCACCAGCAGCGCCAGGTGCTGGCGGCATTGCGCCAGTGGCCCGGCTGCACGTCGGCCGAACTGGCGCAGCGCGCGTCGATGGACCGCTATGCCGTCGCGCGCAGGCTGCCGGAACTGGCGCCGGAGTTCGCATGGCGCGGCGGCTCGCGGACCTGCGGGGTCAGCGGCCGGCCGGCGGTTACGTGGTGGGCGCGGTGATCGCCTACCTGTGCGCCGCCGTGCTCGGGATCACGATTCAGCTGCCGGACGGGCAGCAGATCACGGGCGCGTCAGCGGTGTACGACCTGGACACGGCGACGGTTTTCGTCATCGAGGGGCCGCTGTTTGCCAATGGGTTCGAGTGATGACGCCATCCGCGCCCGCCTCGCAGATCACGCCCTGTACCTGCGCGATCGGCAGGCATGGGCACGACTGGCAGCACCGCGATGGATCAAGCGGATGCGGGCGGAGTCGGAAGCGGACAAGCGCGAATCATGGCGGATCGCTGGGCCGGAGTTGAAGGCGGCAATCCGGAATGCACTCAAGGAGACAGCGACGTGATCCAGAAACAGGTCAAGATCGAACTGCTCAAGCCCTGCACATGCGGCCAGCAACCGAAGTGCTACCTGATCCTCGGCCCGCGCACCTACTTCCTCGAGTGCGCCCCCTGCCGAGTGCAGACCGCTCGCCTGCGGTCACTGGCTGCGGTACGTGCGGCTTGGGGACAGGGTGCGACTGTGCGGGCGGTGTTGAGGGCGGTGGGGTGATGGACTACCGCGAGTTCCTAGAACAGAAGGTCTGCGTCGCGCCCCGGCTCGGGTTCGATATTGAGGACCACGAGGTTAACCCGCTGCTCAAGCCGCATCAGCGCGCCATTGTCCGCTGGATGGTCGCAGGCGGGCGTCGCGCATGCTTCGCCGCCTTCGGCCTGGGCAAAACCATGATGCAGCTGGAGGCCGTCCGGCTGACCCTCACGCGCTGCGGTGGGCGCGGCCTGATCGTGGTCCCGCTCGGCGTCAAGCAAGAGTTTACCCACGATGCCGCGATGCTCGGAATCGACGTGCGCTTTGTACGCAGGATCGAGGAATGCGGGGAAACCGGCATCTATCTCACAAACTACGAGACGGTGCGCGACGGCAAACTTGACCCCAAGCATTTCCGCGTCGCCAGCCTGGACGAGGCATCGGCCCTGCGCGGGTTCGGCGGGACCAAGACCTTCCGAGTGTTCATGGCGATGTTTGCTGGCGACGACCGCGCAGCCGGCGTCCGCCACGAGGGCGTGCCGTATCGCTACCTGGCGACCGCGACGCCAAGCCCGAATGAGTACATCGAGCTCCTGGCCTACGCCGCCTACCTTGACGTGATGGATGTTGGGCAGGCCAAGACGCGATTCTTCAAGCGCGACAGCACGAAGGCCGATTCCCTCACCATCCATCCGCACAAGGAAGCCGAGTTCTGGCTGTGGGTCGCATCGTGGGCCTTGTTTGTCACGAAGCCGAGCGATGTAGACCAGTCGTTTAGCAACGACGGCTACATGCTGCCCAAGCTCGACGTGCGCTGGCACGAACTGCCGAGCGATCACCGCAATGCCGGCCACGAGAAGGACGGGCAGGCGCGCATGTTCCGAGCCGAGGCTATCGGAGTGCAGAACGCTGCGAAGGAAAAGCGCGACAGCTTGACCGGCCGAATCTCCAAGCTGGTCGAGATTGTCAGCGAAGCGCCAGAGGATCACTTCATCCTGTGGCATGACCTTGAGGATGAGCGCCGCGCCATCAAGGCCGCGCTACCGGAAGCCGTGGAAGTCTACGGGTCGCAAGACCTGGACGAGCGCGAGCGCCGCATCGTGGCATTCAGCGAAGGCCAGTCAAAGATCCTCGCCGGCAAGCCATCCATGCTCGGCAGCGGCTGCAATTTCCAGCGGCATTGTCACCGCGCTGTATTCCTCGGGATCGGGTTCAAGTTCAACGACCTGATTCAGGCGATACACCGCATCCATCGCTTCCTGCAAACCGCGCCGGTTCGGATCGACCTGATCTACACCGAGGCCGAGCGCGAAGTCAGGCGCACCCTTGAACGCAAGTGGCAGCAACACGAGGAGTTGGTGGCCAACATGACCGCGATCATCCAGCAATACGGGCTTGCCGACGCAGCCCTGGCGCATAACCTGCTTCGCTCCATCGGAGTGCAGCGCGCCGAAGTGACCGGGAACCGCTACAAGCTGATCAACAATGACAGCGTGGAGGAATGCCGGAACATGCCGGAAAACAGCGTCGGCCTGATCGTGACCAGCATCCCTTTCTCGCATCAGTACGAATACACGCCGAGCTATAACGACTTCGGGCATACGGATGATAACGACCACTTCTGGCGCCAGATGGACTTCCTGACGCCGCACCTGCTGCGCGTCCTGCAGCCCGGTCGAATCGCAGCGATCCACGTCAAGGATCGAATCTGCCCCGGCGGCGTAAACGGCTTCGGGTTCCAGACGGTGCAGCCATTCAGCGATGAGTGCGTCGCGCACTTCATCAAGCACGGCTGGGCGTTCCTTGCGCGCAAGACGGTCGTAACGGACGTTGTGCGCGAGAACAATCAGACCTATCGGCTCGGCTGGTCGGAGCAGTGTAAGGACGGTTCCCGCATGGGCGCCGGGATGCCGGAGTACGTGCTGCTGTTCCGCAAGCCGCCGACCGACCGCAGCAACGGCTACGCGGACGTTCCTGTGGTCAAGTCGAAGATCGAATACACCAGGGCGCGCTGGCAGATGGATGCCCACGGGTTCACCCGCTCAAGCGGGAACCGGCACCTACGGCCAGAGGAATTGGAAGGACTCGACCAGCAGCAGATTTTCCGGATGTTCCGCGAGTACAGCATGGGCACCGTCTACGACTTCGAGCACAACGTGAAGATTGCGGAAGCCGTGGACGAAACCGGATGGCTCCCGAGCACGTTCATGCTCCTGCAGCCGCAGTCCTGGCACCCGGATGTATGGACCGACATTACCCGCATGTTGACGCTCAATTCGTCGCAGCACGCGAAGGGCCGCGAGATGCACTTGTGCCCGCTGCAGTTCGACATTGTGGATCGAATGATCGTCCAGTGCTCCAACCCTGGCGACGTGGTGTTTGACCCGTTCGCCGGCCTCGGCACGGTCCCTGTCCGCGCCATCAAGCACGGACGGTACGGCCTCGGGTGCGAATTGAACGGCCGGTACTTCCTCGATTCGTGCGCCTATGCGAAGGCCGAGGAGGATAACTTCAACATGCCAGACCTTTTCGGAGTCGTCGCAGCTGACACCGCCGATGCTCCGTGCGAAGTCGCCGCCTAGCCGCGCTGTTCAACCAGGAGGCCCCATGACCCGCACAACTCACCGCAGCACCGCCGGCAAGAAACTGTACGCCAAGCGCGCCACCACCGGCCGCTTCACCGATATCCAGACCCACAAGCGCGCCAGTCGCCAGGACCAGCGGCAGAAGTCGAAGGCGGAGCGCACGACTGATGCTTGGGCGGTCTACTTCAAGCGCACGCACAAGGGCTCTGTGCGGATGTGCGAGGTCTACACCACGCGGGAAATGGCGCGGCTCTATGCGAACCCGTACAACGATGATGTTGTCCGTCGCGTGCGGATCGAAATCCTCAACACCGCCACCCGCGCTGCTGCGGCGCGGAAGCGGAGGAAGGTATGAGCGACCTCAAGCCGTGCCCGCGCTGCACAGTCTGCGGCCTGCCGAAGAAACCGATAGGCCGTGATGTTGCCGCAGCGGCAGCGAGCGGCTACTGCGACCACGAATGCGAGGGCTACAGGCTCGATCCGTTCCCGGGCTACCTGTGGCCAGGTGAGCGCACCCCCGAACCGAAGGAGGATGTATGACCCGCTGGAAGATGGTGCCGGTAGATGCGACCGATGAGATGTGGCTTGCTCAGCGGCGATTCGCATCCGGGGATATGAAATGGATGGCCATGCTCGCCGCCGCCCCCGAATGGGAGCCGAGTGATGCGCAGATAGAGCGGGCGCTGCTGACGTACAACCGAACAGACGGCCACGACGATGCAGCCATGCGCGCCGCGATCCTCGCGGCGGTGAGGGGTGAGCCGTGAGCTACTTCAACGCCGACCTTCGTGGCTGCGCGATCATCGCAGCGTGCATCTTGCTGGCGCTCGGCGCGCTGCTCGGCTGGCTGGTGCCGATGCTGTGGGCGCTGATCCGCCCGTGGCTCCATGCGATCACTGGATAGGAGAACGCGATGACCACTGAACCCCTGCCGGCCATCGAGCCGGTGACGGATGAGGATGTGATGGTCGCCTTGAACCTGCCAGCGCGAGCCTTAGAACCGCACACTCGGCGCATCCTCGAACAAGACCGCCGCCGCGTGGCGGAGAGGCGGGCTGGGCGCGTGCCGACGCTCGGCCAGATCGACCGCGACGATTCGTACATGCGTACCTACATTCCAGTCGCGCCGGGATGGGAGGTTCAGACGAAAGGCAAAGGATCAACCTTCCGCATCTGTGACTCCACCACAAAAGCTGACGGCGACAGGCTCGCAGTCCCAGACTCACCATATCTGCACGACACCATCGAACGCATGGCGCGAGCGATCCATGCCCACAGACTCGCGCAAGAATTGGAGATCGAACGCCTGCGCGCCGAGGTAGCCGCCCATCGCAAGCATGACGTATTGCGCTGCGATGCCTTGATGAAAGCAGAGGCCGAGGTCGCCAAGCTGAATGCGGCGTGCGCGGCGAAGGATGGCGTAATTATCCGGTTCCTCAATGCGCCACTGGCACAGCGAGACGGAACGCCAGTTCCCGCACTACTGCTGGCTAGCGCACGCGCCGCCCTCTCCACCGACGCCGGCAAGGGGTGGATCGATGCGACGGGGGCGGTGGAGGCGGTT
>CXWJ01000302.1_pt1 | contig 48557 bp, 46 predicted proteins | sample 590841 | NCBI WGS metagenome assembly CXWJ01 (sample SAMEA3498367, study PRJEB10139) | wastewater metagenome | biome: wastewater treatment plant; material: activated sludge | place: Austria | collected 2015-01-21 | reverse complement strand
GGCGCGTGCGCGGCTTGAAGTTCTGCTTGGTGAGAAGCAGCCGGGTGGCCGGAAACCGGCTAATGATGAAGGCCATGGCCGTCTGATCGGGTATTCGATGAACGCCGCCGCGCGGGATTGATCCGATGGGAGCGCTCCAGGTCGAATCTCCTGCGTGGATGGATGAGGATCTCAAAGTTTTCGAGGGCGAGGCGCGCAAGTTCCTCGAACGCGAATGCGTTCCTCATGCGGAGAAGTGGATCAAACAGCAACATGTCGATCGCGCGGCTTGGAAGAAGGCGGGCGAAGCGGGATTGCTGTGCGCCTCGACGCCGGAACAATACGGCGGCGCTGGCGGCACGTTCGCGCATGAGGCGGTGCTGATCGATCTTCTCGGTCAGCTGGGGATCGACGGGTGGGGTCTTGTCCTGCACAACGCGATCGTTGCGCCGTACATTTTTCATTGCGGGACCGAGGAGCAAAAGAAGCGGTGGTTGCCGCGGCTTGCTTCTGGCGACCTTGTCGCCGCGATCGCGATGACGGAGCCAGGCACCGGGTCGGATCTTCAGTCGGTGAAAACGACCGCGCGGCTCGACGGCAATCATTATGTGATCAACGGGTCGAAGACGTTCATCACGAACGGCGGGACGGCGAACTTCATTATCGTCGTGGCCAAGACCGATCCGAAGCAAGGGTCCAAGGGCACGTCGCTTGTCGTCGTGGAGACGGACGAGGTGCAAGGGTTCCGGCGCGGGCGTGTGCTCGACAAGGTCGGGCAGAAGGCGAACGACACGGCGGAGCTTTTCTTCGACGACGTGCGGGTGCCGGCGTCGAATTTGCTTGGCGTTGGCGAGGGGCAGGGCTTCATTCAGCTGATGCAGCAGCTGCCGCAGGAGCGGTTGATCATTGCGCTGCAAGGGATGGCTGTGATCGAGCGGGCGTTGGAACTCACCACCGCCTACGTCAAGGAACGCAAGGCGTTCGGCAAGCAGCTGATCGAGTTCCAGAACACGCAGTTTAAGCTGGCCGAGTGCAAGACCGAGGCGACGGTTGCGAAGGTGTTTTGCAACCATCTCATGGACCTGCATTTGCGCGGCAAGCTCGATCCGTTCATGGCGTCGATGGCGAAGCTCTGGCTGACGGAAGTTCAGTGTCGCGTGGTGGACGAGTGTCTGCAGCTGCACGGCGGCTATGGGTACATGAACGAGTATCCGATCGCTCGGATGTACGCGGACAGCCGCGTGCAGAAGATCTACGGCGGCACGAACGAGATCATGAAGCTGTTGATCGCGAGGTCGCTGTGAAGCGCGGCAGTTGCCGCGAGGGCTGATCGATGTACGTCCCCAAGCACTTTGCCGTCGATGATCTCGCGTCTCAGCATTCGCTGATTGAGGCGTGTGATTTCGGCGTTGTTGTGAGTGCGGGGCCTGACGGGCTGTTCGCGACGCATGTTCCCCTGCTGCTGAAGCGCGACGAAGGGCAGTTCGGGACGCTCTACGGGCATGTTGCGCGGGGCAATCCGCATGTCAGCTTGTTCGGAACGCAAGCGCTCGTGACGTTCTCGGGGCCGCATGCCTATGTCTCGCCGACTTGGTATTCGGACCGGACGACGAATGTGCCGACGTGGAATTACGTTGCCGTGCACTGTGCCGGGACGCCTGTGGCGGTTGAGGGAGATCAACTCGCGCATTTGAGCGCTATGGCAGAGAAATATGAAGGCGCTCGCCCGAATGGCTGGAGCACGCGGGACCTGAAGCCAGAGATTGCAGAGACGATGCCGCGCGGTGTGGTGACGTTCCGCATGGAGATCACGAGAATCGAGGGGAAGGCGAAGCTTTCGCAAAACAAGCCGCGCGCGGAGCGCGAGCGGGTGATTGCGGGACTGCAGGCGGCCGGCGAGGTGAAGCTCGCCACGCTCATGCGACGGGAATTGGACAAGGTTTGAATTTCGGACAACGGAGGAAGTTATGACTGAGTGTTTCGTATACGACACCGTGCGCACGCCGCGCGGCAAAGGGCGCAAAGACGGCGCGCTGCACGAGGTGACCGCGCTCGAGCTCGGCACGCAGGTGCTGAAAAACATCCGCGATCGCAACAAGCTCGACACGTCGATCGTGGACGACGTCGTGTTCGGTTGCGTCGATCCGGTGGGCGAGCAGGGTTCGAACATCGCGCGCATCGCGGTGTTGAACGCCGACTACGCCGAGAGCACGGCGGGCGTGCAGATCAACCGGTTCTGCGCGTCGGGCCTTGAGGCCTGCAACATGGCGGCGGCGCAGGTGATGTCGGGGCAGTCCGACATGACGATCGGCGGCGGCGTCGAGTCGATGAGCCGCGTCGGCATGGGCGCCTCGGGCGGCGCGTGGGCGACGGATCCTTCGGTTGCCATCAAGACCTATTTCACACCGCAAGGCATCGGCGCCGATCTCATCGCGACGCTCGACGGATTCTCGCGCGACGACGTGGACGCCTATTCGGTCGAGAGCCAGAAGCGCGCGACGAACGCGTGGAAGAACGGCTACTTCAAGAAGTCGGTGACGCCGGTCAAGGACATCAACGGGCTTACGATCCTCGACAAGGACGAGCACATGCGTCCGGATACGTCGATGCAGTCGCTGGCCTCGCTCCAGCCGTCGTTCGCGATGCCGGGCGAGTTCGCGTTCGATGCCGTGGCGCTGCAGCGCTACCCGGAGGTCGAGCAGATCAACCACGTGCATCACGCGGGCAACTCGTCGGGGATCGTCGACGGTGCGGCGGCGGTGCTGATGGGCACGAAGGAAGCTGGCCGTAGCCAAGGCTTGAAGCCGCGTGCCCGCATCCGGGCGTTCGCGTCGATCGGGTCGGAGCCGTGCATCATGCTCACGGGGCCAGCGTTGGTCACGCAGAAGGTGCTGAAGCGCGCCGGCATGACGGCTAAGGACATCGATCTCTTCGAGCTCAACGAAGCTTTCGCTTCGGTCGTGCTGCGTTTTATGAAGGTGCTCGACGTTCCGCACGAGAAGATCAACGTCAACGGCGGCGCGATCGCGATGGGCCACCCGCTGGGCGCCACCGGCGCGATGATTTTGGGCACGGTGCTCGACGAGCTTGAGCGGCGCAACCTGAACACGGCGCTGGTCACGCTTTGCGTTGGCGCGGGCATGGGCACCGCCACGATCATCGAGCGCGTCTAACGCTGGGACCGCGGACGTCCTCGTCCGCACTTGGATAAATCTCAACGGGAAGAAGAGCGGACGGGGACGTCCGCGGTCCCAGGAGAAGAAACATGGAACTCAAAGTTTTTAAGTGGAATCAAGACGCGGACGGAATCGTGACGCTGACGTGGGACGATCCGGGCCGCACGATGAACGTGCTGTCGAACCAGGCGCTCGCCGATATCGGCGCGGCGATCGTGAAGATCGCGGGCGATGCCGCGATCAAGGGCGTCGTCATTACCTCGGGCAAGGCGAACGGCTTTTGCGCCGGTGCGGCCTTGGACGAGATGGAAGGTCAAGCCAGCGGTGCGGGTGCGCCGAAGAGCGAAGAAGAGCGCATCAAGCAGCGCTATGAAGGCGTGCTGCAGTTCAACATGCTGCTCCGCAAGCTTGAGACCTGCGGCAAGCCGGTTGTGGCTGCGATCAACGGGCTCGCGCTTGGCGGCGGGCTGGAGGTCACGCTCGCGTGCCACTATCGCGTCGTTGCGGACAATCCGCGGATTCAGCTCGGGTTGCCTGAGTCGAAGGTCGGTCTGCTGCCGGGCGGCGGCGGCACGCAGCGCTTGCCGCGCCTCATGGGCGCGCAGGCGGCCGTGCAGATGATCCTGCAGGGCAACGCGCTCGACCCGAAGACGGCCGAGGCGCAGAAGGTGGTGCACAAGGTTGTGCCGGCCGATCAGCTGATGGCCGAAGCCAAGCGCTGGATCAAGGAATCGCCGAACGCCGTGCAACCTTGGGACCGGAAGGGTTTCGAGGTTCCGGGCGGGCTGCCGAACGACAAGGGCACGTCGACCGTCTTCACGATGGGCAACGCGCTCTATCGCAAGCAGAGCTACAACAACTATCCGGCGCAGCGTTACATCCTCTCGTGCGTCTACGAAGGGCTCGCGGTTCCGATCGATGCGGGTCTTCGCATCGAAGCGCGCTACTTCACCAAGCTGCTGATGGATCCGGCGTCGCGGAACATGATCCGCTCGCTGTTCCTGTCGATGCAGGATCTGGGCAAGGGCGCGCGCCGTCCGGCGAACGTCGCGCCGACGCAGGTCAAGAAGCTCGGCGTGCTGGGTGCGGGCATGATGGGTGCCGGCATCGCCTATGTGTCGGCGCAGGCCGGTATGGAAGTCGTGCTGATCGACCGCACGATCGAAGAAGCCGAGAAGGGCAAGGCCTATTCGACGAAGCTGCTCGACGGGCAGATCAAGAAGGGCCGCTCGACGGAAGAGAAGAAGCAGAAACTGCTTTCGCTCATCAAGCCGTCGACGAACTACGACGACCTCAAAGGCTGCGACCTCGTCATCGAAGCGGTGTTCGAAAGCCGCGAGATCAAGGCCGACGTGACGAAGAAGGCCGAGGCGCAGCTGACTGACAAGGCGGTGTTCGGCTCGAACACGTCGACGCTGCCGATCACGGGATTGGCCGAAGCGAGCGTGCGGCCGAACAACTTCGTCGGTATCCACTTCTTCTCGCCGGTCGACAAGATGCAGCTGGTCGAGATCATTACGGGCAAGAAGACCGGCGACTATGCGCTGGCCATGGCCGTCGACTACGTGAAGCAGATCAAGAAGACGCCGATCGTGGTCAACGATTCTCGTGGGTTCTACACGTCGCGCTGCTTCGGCACGTATGTGGCGGAAGGCCAAGAGATGCTNNAGCCTACAAGGTGCGCGAGGCGACGAAGAAGGATCTTGGCGACAAGTACGAAGCGGGACCTGCCGATACGCTGATCGAGACCATGGTGGCCAAGCTTGGCCGCTTCGGCCGCAAGAACGGCAAGGGCTTCTACGACTATCCGGCGGATGGGGGTAAGAAGCGCTTGTGGCCGGGCTTGAAGGACATCGTGAAGTACAAGGTCACGTCGACGACACCGGAACTTGTCGACGAACTCAAGAAGCGTTTCCTCTATCGCCAGGCGATCGAGGCGGCGCGTTGCTTCGAAGAGAACGTTGTCACCGATCCGCGCGAAGCCGATGTCGGCGCCATTCTGGGGTGGGGCTTTGCGCCCTACACCGGCGGGCCGCTTTCGGTGATCGACACTGTCGGCACGAAGAAGTTCGTCGAAGAGTGCGATCGCTTTGCCCAGAAGTACGGCAAGCGCTTCCTGCCCGGCAAACTCCTGCGCGACATGGCAGAGAAGGGCGACACGTTCTACGGCCGCTTCAATCCGGCCAAGAAGGTGGCGGCGTAGTAAGTCCAAGACTGTGGGCCGGGGCGGTAGCGTCCCGGCCCTTTCTTTGGCTTGACATATCTTATAGATATATCTATTAGATATTTATGCGCGAACGAAGCACTGGACATGTGATCTTGGGGATTCTGGCGGTCGGGGGCGACTTGTCGGGGTATGAGATCCGGCAATGGGTGACCCAAGCGATCGGGTTTTTTTGGTCAGAGAGCTTTGGGCAGATCTATCCCGAGCTTCAGCGCCTCGCGAAAGCCAAGCTGATCAAAGCGCTGCCCGGCGAGGGCAAGGGACGCGAGGTCAAACGGTACCGAATTTCGGCGCAAGGGCGGGCGGCGTTGGAACGGTGGCTAACCCAACCGCCGCAGGCGGAGCGGTCGCGCAACGAGCTGTTGCTGAAGACGTTCTTCGGGTCGGTGGCCGGTGCCTCCAACGTCCGCGGATTTCTCAAAGAGGCCGAGCAGGCCATGGACGCACGTTGCAAGGGGATTGCCGCGGCGGAAGACAGCGTCGTTCGCGAGGATCGCGCTGCGGATACGCTCGTCTATTCACTCATTACGATCTTGAGCGGGCAGGCCGTTTATGCGGCGCGGCGGGCGTGGGCAGAAGCTGCCGTTGAGCTTCTCGATGCGCATGCGGCAGGCGGGAACGAGGCGGTGTTGCGCGCTTACGCAAAGGCAAAGAAGCGTATCGTGACGGGGGCATGAGATGCGAATTTTGACGGAAGAGGAAACGCGAGAGCATTCGATCTTCACGATGCTTGGCCTCGAAGGTGCGGGCATCGTCAGATGGGTGATGCTTGCCGTGCTCGCGGTGCTCGCATGGTTGGGCGGGGTCGCGGCCATCGGACCCTACCGGCCGACCGACGTTTCACGGATGCTGGCCGAGCTTGCGCCACTAGATCAGGTCTATTGGACTTCGCTTGCGGCGGCAGTGGTCATTGCGCTCATCGCTGTCGTTGCCGGCCGTTGGGCGCTCGGGTGGGTGGCGGCCACGGTTGCTGGGTACTTGGGTGGTTTCCAGCTGATGGGCCTTCTCTTTCTCCATTTCCCGCCGGAGTTTGAAATTCCGCTCACCGGAGAGGACAGCGCGCTGCGCTTTGCGTTGGCGCGGCTGTGGTTTGCGGGGCCGATTGCGGTTGTCTTGCTGGCCGTTTGGCTCTTGTTCGCGAGGCGGACGGGGGTCGGCTCGCCGGCATTCGGCTTTGGCAATTGGCTGGTGCGGTCGCGCGACGTGAACGTCGCCGAGCCTCTCGAGTCCTGGATTAAGAAGCTGTTCGTCGGGTTCGTCATCTTCTCGGCGGTTCTTTTCGTATTCATCCAAATGCCAGTTGGGTTTGCCCCGATCATGAGCGGATCGCTTTGGCCGCTCTTGCCCGCGGTGTTGATTGCGGCTGCGGCCAATGCAACGGCGGAGGAAGTCGTCTATCGCGGCTTCTTCCAGCCCGCATTCATCCGATATGGCGGCGCCGCGGCCGGACTTTGGATGCAAGGGCTGTTCTTCGGTATCATCCACTGGGGCTTGGGTGTTGGCGTTCTGGCGGCGTTGCCGGTGTCGCTCGCGATCGGGGTGGGGTCGGTCGTTTGGGGGAAGGCCACCTACGAGACACGCGGTCTTGCCTGGACGATCGCTGCGCATTTTCTGGTCGATGTTGCGATCATGGCGGCGTATTTCGCGCCGCATTGATCGCTTAGCGACAGTTGCCAGGCGGGAAATGCGCGATTTGAAGTTGCGCTGACGACGTGACGGGCGCCCTCTTTTCCTTTCACTCGCGGACGTGTTAGCTCAGGACAACCACAAGAGGTGTTCGCTATGCGCGCCGTCGTTGCCATTCTTGCTCTCGTCCTTGCCTTTGTCACCGTATCGGCCCAAGCAGCCGACCGGAAGATTTCCGATTTCTTCGGCGTGTATCTCGGGCATGGCGAAGCGGATTCGAGCCAGGGCGGAGAGGCTAAAGAGAAGCGTTTCAGCCAAGTCGTGATCCGATCGGCCCCAGCTGAGAAGGGCTTCACCATCGAATGGTCGACTCTCAAGCTCAAGGGGGACGAACTGCCTTCGACCGCGGATACGAAGACCTATACGCAGACGTTCCGCGAGACGGACAAGCCGAATCAGTTTCGCGACATCACGTCGGGCGACCTAAACTTGGGTCAGGACGCTTCATGGGCGGTTATCACGGGCGACACACTGAGCATCGTTCAGGTATCGGTCGGGGCGGACGGCGGCTACTATGTGACCCATTACGACCGTAGCTTGACGGCCAAGGGCATGGATGTGCGGTTTACGCGTTTCGAGAACAGCCGGATCGTGCGGGCCGTACACCTCAGCCTCCTGAGGGGGCCTGCGAAAGTTAACTAGCGTGGCGTTGCGTCCATGGGCCAGGGCGTGGTTGGATATGCGCGGTTAGGGCGGGGGCGCCCATAACTCGTAAGGGGAGTTGTGCAAAATGCGTATCGCGCTCGCGCTTGGATTGGCCGCCATGCTTGCGGTTTCGGTGGCCCAGGCCGCCGACAAGAAGATCGACGACTTCGTCGGCCGGTGGATCGGTACCGGGCAGGCAACCCAAGGTGCCGCCAATCCCAAGGTGACGCAGGCCCGCGACTCTGAAGTCACGATCGAAAAGGCTGCCGACGGTTTCAAGATCACCTGGACCACGATGTCTACCGACGTGAGCGACAGCTCGAAGTCGAAGGTCAAGACCTCGTCGCTGACGTTCAAGAAGGGCAAGAACCCGAACGTTTTTGCCGACGTGAAGTCTGGCAGCGCCACGGACGGCAAGAAGACGACCTGGGCACGCATCTCGGGCAGTACGCTCAGCATTACGCAACTCGTCATCGCTGATGACGGGCAGTGGGACGTCACGGTGTATGACAGGACGCTGAAGGACGCGGATCACATGAATCTTGCGTTCACGCGGCTCACGAACGGTGCGATTGCCCGCCAGGCTTCGTTGGCGATGACGCGGGCCAAGGATTAGGCCCGAACGCGGCTTTTTTTGAACGCCGTTCAAATTCTATCGACTTTTTTTGTTCGCGCGGGACTGGCAAAGTCCGGCGCGGTGCAACTGATTCAGGCTCGAGCGTCCGGCCAATCGACGCACAATGAGGGGATGCCATGAACGCGGCGGCCGCCATTTGCGCGGCGCAACAGTTGCCGGAACGGCGTTCCATCAAAATGTGGGACGGCGAAGTCTCTCTGCTCGCGTGGGAGACGGCCGATACCCGCGCGCCTGGGGTACACTTCGCGCATGCCAACGGCTTCAACGCGCTGACCTATCGTACACTGCTTGAGCCGCTTGAGCGCGACCTGCGCATCTACGCGAGCGACCTGCGCGGGCACGGACTAACGACTCTGGCCGCAAATCCCAAGGGGATGCGATCGTGGCTGATTTATCGCGACGATATCGTGCGCACGCTCAACGAGTTGGACGGGCGGCCAAAGCTCCTCGCCGGGCATTCGATGGGCGCGACGGCCAGTCTGATGGCGGCGCTGGCGAGGCCCAATTGGGTGACGGGCCTCGTACTGGTCGAGCCCGTGATCATGCCGCCTCGCTACATTCGCTGGATGCGCATCATCCACGCGCTGGGACTTGCCGAGCGCATGTCGCCCCTTATCGCGCAAGCGAGGAAGCGACGCGGTATTTGGCCGTCGCGCGAGGCGATGTTCGAAGCATATCGCGGTCGCGGTGCGTTCCGATCTTGGCCTGAAGAAATCCTGCGCGACTACATCGCCGGCGGCACCGTCGATTTCGTCGACGACAAACAGGTCCGCTTGGCGTGCACGCCCGGCTGGGAAGCCGCGAACTACAGCAGCAACGCGGTGGACGTTTGGCGGGAATTGGATCAACTGCGCTGCCCGCTGACGCTTATCGTGGGTGACCGGCGCAGCACTTGTCCCGATCCGGTCATCGAGCTTCTGCTTGCGCGGCGGCCTGAAATTCGCGTCGTGAAGGTTCCCGGTGCCAGCCACTTTTTGCCGATGGAGCATCCGCAAATCGTGCGGCGGGAAATTCGTGCGATGGTTGGGCTGTAGGGGACCTCAGACAGCAGAAAACCGAAATGAGGGATCAGACGCGGTTCTGATGCTTTTTTTCGCTTTTCTATGCGGATAGGCCGGGCACGACCGACCTCTCGAGATGCGTGCGCATGGCTGACGGGATCTCGATCGCTTTGCGTGTGGTTAGGTCCATGGCGACGGCGACGGCCTCGGCGGTCGCAAAGCACGCGCCGGACTCTGCGTCGAACAGCCAGTGGCACCAGATGTAGGTTTTCGACGAAACGGAACGCAGGCCGCTCTTGAGAACGAGCAGGTCGCCTTCGCAGGCAGGCATCCGATACACGAAGCGGTACTCCAGCGCAGCGCCGCCGGTCGAACTGTTGGAGCGGTCCTCCCCGCGCGTTTGCGCGATCAGGTTCGGGATCGCGTCCGAAATGCGTCCCATATAATGACGTGTCAGCATGTAACCGTGGGCGTCGCAGTGCTCGGGCAGAACTGCGCCGCGAAAAGTCGTCACGAGGCCCAGCTTTTCAGCTTCCGCCAGCGTCGGAGCGGGTCGCGCAGGCGCCATGTCGAGACCGCGCGGCTGTCCTTGCGCAGGAAGGTCGATCATCAGTGGTGCAGCCTTTGCGACTGCGATGACGGGCAGTGGTAAGCCGCCGCGTAAGGTCGAGTCCGCCCATTCGGCGCGCGTGACGAATGTCGCTGTAACGGCTCCGGTCACGATGTTTTGCATCTCTTTGTAGACGATCAAGCCCTCGTTCTTTGCCACCAACACGCCGCCGTTCACTGCATAAGGGGCGCCCGGACGAAGTTCGCGGTGGAAGCGAATGTGCTGTTCGCGTGGGATCAAGGTCGCGCGGTCGCTTCCCTGTGCTCGCGGGCTTAAGCCCAACGCGGCAGCTAGCGCGCACAAGCCTTCGTCGGCCTTGGCCACGTAGAACTGGACGTTCATGTGGCCCATTTGATCGCATTCCCAGGTTTGGACGCTTGAGCGTGCGATTTCGATCGTGTTCGACATGGCTATCCGTTTTGTTTGCCGAGTTTGAGATTGTGCGGCCATAGACGAATGATCAACAAGCCGATTCCGGTGACCGTGAGAATGAGCCCAAGCAGCGACATCAGGATCAAGGGCCAGTGATTGAAGTTCTCACGTTCGGTGTAATCCATGATGTGGAGCGACCAGAGGAAATCGTATGCGCGCCAGAGATCGCTGCGGCGCGCGGTCACTTTGCCTGTGAGCGGTTCGATGTAGAGGTTGGTCGCGTCGGCGTCGTCGAAGGTCACCTGCCAGACGGGCAGAGTGCGCCGGTATTCGATTGGCGGGTCTTTCTCGATCAGCTTCGCCGCCACGATGTTGCCTTTGCCGGCGTAGTCGGCGCGCGCGATGTCGCGCGCAGCCGCTTCGTCGAGGGGCGAAAGGACCTTACCGCTTTCCGCGTCGATAAGCATGTGGGGCTTGCCGGCGCTGTCGATGCGCCACATCCAGCGGCCGCCAACGTCGGTGAGTTCGAGACGCGATACGGCTACTTTTGCTGCGGCGATGGCGCGGTCGGGAGCGGTCAGGTCGGTTGCAGTGCGCAGATCGCGGGGTTTCACCTCGCGGATGTTGTGTTCGCTGCGTACTTGCGCGATCGGAAACCAGGTCATGTAAAGGCCACTAAGCGTCCATGCCAGGACCTGAAGGCCGACAATCAGCCCGACCCATTTATGGGTCGAGAACCAACATTTTCGCATATTCTGAACCTGCTATTGCCTAACCACTTTAGCGCGCGATTCGCGTGACTGCGACGGTGTGCTATGGACGCTACGTCAAAGGACTTGGGAGGTGTCGAGCTTGGCGCAGGGACCGTTGTCGGGTGTCAAGATTGTCGAGTTTGCGGGCCTTGGACCTGCCCCGTTTTGCGGGATGCTGCTGTCGGATCTCGGCGCGGACGTTATTCGCGTTGACCGCAAGGATGCACGGCCGGCCCAGCCGCACCAGGTGACGCATCGCGGCCGCAGGTCGATCGCGCTCGATCTTAAGCACAAGGATGCGATCGAACTTTGTTTGCAGATGTTCGAACAAGCCGAGATCGTGTTCGAGGGCTTTCGGCCCGGCGTGATGGAGCGACTGGGCTTGGGGCCCGACGTCGCGCTGAAGCGCAACGCGAGGCTCGTTTATGGGCGCATGACAGGATGGGGGCAAACGGGGCCCCTCGCCCAAGCTGCAGGACACGACATCAACTACATCGCAATCACCGGCGCGTTGCACGCGATCGGCACGAAGGAGCGGCCGGTGCCGCCGCTCAATCTGATCGGTGACTTTGGGGGTGGTGCGCTCTACTTGGCGTTCGGTTTGCTTGCGGCGCTGACGCATGCGCGCGCCACTGGCAAGGGTCAAGTCGTCGACGCGGCCATGGTCGATGGTGCGGCGTCGTTGATGTCCTATTTCTACGGGTTTCGAGCTGAGGGCGTGCATACGGCCGAGCGTGCGGCCAACCGGCTCGACGGTGGGGCGCACTACTATGACGTGTACAAGTGTGCGGACGGGCGCTGGGTTGCGATTGGGTCGATCGAGCCGCAGTTTTATGCGTTGCTGCGCGAGAAAGCAGGGTTGAGCGATCCCGACTTCGACGCGCAAACGGATCGCGAGCGCTGGCCCGCGTTGAAGGAGAAGCTCGCACGCGTCTTTGCGACCAAGACACGAGACGAGTGGTGCAGCATCATGGAAGGAACGGATGTTTGCTTTGCTCCTGTTCTGGAGATCGGTGAAGCGCCCTCCCACCCGCACAACGTGGCGCGTGGCGCGTTCGTGACGGTTGGGGGCGTGGTTCAGCCCGCGCCTGCACCCCGGTTCGACGCAACGCCGGGCGCGGTGCAGGGGCCACCGCCTCCCATCGGCGGGCACAATGAATCAGGGTTGCGCGACTGGGGCTTCGCGCCCGAACGCGTCGAAGCTTTGAAATTGAAAGGAGTGATTTGATGGCACGCCGAGCAGCAATCGTGGCGCCGGTTCGCACGCCGGTGGGAAAGTATCTGGGTGCGCTGAAGGATACTCCGGCCGAGACACTTGCAGCGCATGTCGTCAAAGAGACCGTAAAGCGGTCCGGTATCGATCCGGCGCGGATCGACGATGTGGTTTTTGCGCAGAGCTATGCGAACAGTGAGGCGCCGTGCATCGGAAGGTGGGCTGCTCTTGCCGCAGACTTGCCGATCGAAGTGCCGGGGATGCAGCTCGATCGGCGCTGCGGCGGCGGATTGCAGGCGATCGTGACGGCCGCGATGATGGTGGAAACGGGTGCCGCCGATGTCGTGATTGCAGGCGGCGTCGAGAGCATGAGCAACATCGAATACTATACGACCGCGATGCGCTCAGGCGCGCGGGCGGGGAATGTGCAGATGTACGATCGGCTGGAGCGCGGGCGCGAACGATCGCAACCCGTGGAGCGCTTTGGCGTCATTTCCGGCATGATCGAGACGGCCGAAAACGTTGCGCGCGAGTGTCAGATTGGCCGCGAGGAGGCCGATGCGTTTTCGGTCGAGAGCCATCGCCGCGCGGCGCGTGCCTGGGCGGAAGGGAAATTCGCAGACGAGATCAGCGCGGTGCCCGTGCCGCAGCGCAAAGGCGATCCGCTGTATGTGAAGCAGGACGAGGGTGTGCGGGCGGACGCGACGCTCGAAACGCTGGCCGCGCTGAAGCCAATCATGAAAGGCGGGGTTGTGACGGCGGCCAATGCCAGTCAACAGAACGATGCTGCAGCCGCGTGTTTGATCGTCGCTGAGGACAAGCTTGCGGCGCTCGGACTCAAGCCCATGGGTATGCTGGTGGGTTGGGCCGCAGCGGGCTGTCACCCGGCGACGATGGGGTTGGGGCCGGTGCCCGCCGTCGAGAAGCTGTTTCAACGCACGAAGCTGTCCTGGAAGGACATCGACCTCGTCGAGTTGAACGAGGCGTTTGCTGTGCAGGTGCTCGGCGTGTTGAAGCGCTGGGGTTGGCACGACCATGACAAGCTCAACGTCAACGGTTCGGGCATCTCACTCGGCCATCCGATCGGCGCGACAGGTGCGCGGATTCTGGCGACGCTGCTTCACGAAATGAAGCGCCGCCGGGCACGATACGGTCTTGAGACCATGTGCGTCGGCGGCGGACAAGGGATTGCGGCGGTGTTTGAGGCGGCTTGAGTCGTTACTTCTGTGCCACAGGTTTACCGACGCGGGCGGCTGTCGTGAATGTGCCTCATTTCGTTCATGCCGAAGATCATGTTTGCATCACTATCCACGGCGCGGCCGTTGAAGCTCCCGACATAGACCGGGACATTGTGAGACCCACTGGTTCTTGGCTGCACCCCGGCGAAGACGGCTACCATCACTCGCGGAACCGGGTTGGCGCGGCAAGCGCCACGGCTTCGCACACCTGCCGCTGAGCAGTGATCTTGGGTGTAGAGCGAAACTGTTTGGTCGGCGTTGCCTATCTCTAGGTCAACTTGGGTCCAGTGGTCTCAAGTTCCGGTTTTCTCGTCTCGCTTAGGCGTTGTTTTCAAGCAGTGGGCCAGTTCGCGCAGGACGGCGCCTGAGGTCACGCCCAGCTTTTGCAGGCGGCCGGTGCGGGCAAGGGTTGCCAGACCGATCGACGTTGCCGAGAGCGCTAGGGCACGGGCTTGCGCTTGCTCGGGCGGAAGGTCTTCGAGGTTCAGCGGTTCGCTGACCGTTTGGAACAGCGAGATCAGGCGCCCCATCAATGCGCGTTCCGAGCCCGCGCTCACCCGCTTTCCGGTGTCGAGTTCGAGGATGTTGTGCGCCGTCGCGAACGCGTCGGCGGCGCGGGAGGCGAGGTCAGCTGCGTCTTTCGAGTTCGACGACCTCAGTTCCTTGGTCAGGCCGCCAAGTTCGTGGACGGCGAGGTCGGCCAAGATTGCCGACTTGCTGTCGAAGTAGAAATACACCGCGCCCGGAACGTATCCCGCTTCGGATGCGACGGCTCTGATGGTCAGACCTTTGGCGCCGGTGCGCGCCATGACGCGTTTTGCGGCGCTCAGGATTTCGGCGCGCTTGTAGGCGTGCGCCGCTTCCCGCCGCTCTTCCTTGCGGCGGTCATGCGGAAACTCGATGTGAGACAAGATCGTATCCCCCCGGATTTGACTCTCGTCGATACAATTGGACGATGTTTGAACCGCGTTCAATACATCAGAAGCGATAGAACGGCTTCGACACACCTTCTGCGATTGGCTCCCCGCTATCGCGTTGGCGCACCGCTTCCTTGAATCCTTTTTCTTCGGCTTGTTGCTTGAACCACACGCCCTCGGGCGAATGCCGCGCAATTCCGTCAAAAAGCGTCGCAAACATTTGCGTCTGAACGAGGCCCATCGACTCGATGGCCTGATTGATCATCAGTTTGACCATCATGAGTTGGTTTTTTGGCACAGCGGCGATGCGTGTCGCCAATGCAACAACGCGGGCGTTTAATTCAGGCTCGGGCACGGCTTCAAGGATTAGACCCATCGCGGCGGCCTCGCGACCGGTGACGAGGTCGCCCGTCAGCAGCATGCGTTTGGCCTTCTCCGCGCCCAAGCGATAGACCCACATCGCTGGTGTCGGCACGCCCCAAACGCGAGCGGGCGGGTAGCCGATCTTTGCATCTTCCGCCATCACGACCAGATCGCAGCAGAGGGCAATGTCGCTGCCGCCAGCCACGGCGTGGCCGCGAACTTTGGCGATCGTCGGCTTGTTCGAACGCCACAGGCTCATGAAGTCCTGCGTGTTGCGGCCCATCATGGCGAAGTCGACCATGGGGTCCCAGGGACCCTTGGCGGCGCTTTGGCCGCCGGCCGCGGGGCTCTTGTGTTCGGCGAAATCGATGAGGTCGTAGCCGGCACAGAACGAGCGGCCGGCTCCCGTCAAGACGACGCAGTGGACGTCGTTGTCGTCGTTCGCCTTCTCGACTGCCTCGCGGATTTCTTGCGGCATGCCGCGGGCGATGGCGTTCAAGCGGTCGGGCCGGTTCAGCGTGATCGTCGCGATCCGGCCCTCGGTTTCGTAGGTGAGGTGCTTGAACGTCATCAGATCTGGAAGGTCAGCATGAATCCCAAGACGGCTTCGGCGCCGAGGAGTGCCCAAATGATGTTGTTCGTCGGGCGCTCAAGCCAAGCGGAGTAGCCGCGGCCTGCGGCCATGCCTACTAGCGCCAGACCGAGGGCGAGGCAGATGCCGCCGCGAAGGGGCGACCAGACGAGCGCGATAAAGAGCGCCAATGCCGCCGCGACGCCGAAGCCGCCGTATACGGCGCGAACTTCATTGCGGGCTTCGATGGTCGTGAGTTCCTGACCGGTAACGCGTGTGATGAGTTGCGGTTGCCACAAGAGGGCGCCGCCCATGGCCGCGAACAGGAGGAAGCAGATGTAGACGGAGAAAAGCATGTTTAGAGTCCCATTTGTCTGGCGGCGAGATCGCGCATGATTTCTTCCGAGCCGCCGCCGATCGCGTTGACCCGGACCTCGCGGTAGATTCGTTCGACGCGCGAGCCTCGCATATATCCGCTGCCGCCCAAAATCTGCATGGCTTCCCGCGCGCAGAATTCCATCGTTAACGTGGCCTGGACCTTGAGTAGGGCCAGGTCAGCCGCGGGCGTTTCGCCGTTCTGGACGCGCCAGGCACAGATTTCGAGATAGGCCTGGGTTGCGTTGATCTGGCGGACCATCTCCGCGATTTTGTGGCGGATCACCTGATGGTCGGCGAGGCGCTTGCCGAATGTTTGGCGTTCGCGAGCCCACTTCACGGCCTCTTCCAGGCAGACGCGCGCATAGGCGCAGGCGCCGGAGGCCATGCCGAGGCGCTCGCCGTTGAAGTTCAGCATGATGCCGATGAAGCCTTGGTTCTCGCCGCCGATGAGGTTCGTTGCCGGCACGCGGACGTCCTGGAAATAGAGCGCTGCGGTGTCGGAGGCCCACCAGCCTTGCTTCTTCAGGTTCGTGCGGCTGACGCCTGGACGATCTGCTTCAATCAACAGCAACGAGATGCCGCCCATGCCGGGGCCGCCTGTGCGGACGGCCGTTGTGAAGTAGTCGGCGCGCATGCCGCCGGTGATGAACATCTTCGAGCCGTTGACGACGTACTCGTCGCCTTCGCGGACGGCGCGCGCTTTCAGCTGCGCGACGTCGCTGCCGCCCGAAGGCTCGGTGATGGCGAGCGAGATGCGTTTATCGCCGGCGAGTACGGGCGGCGCGATGCGGCGCTTCATGACGTCATCGCCGATAGCGAGGATCGGCGGCAGGCCGATGCCGTGGACCATCAGGCTCGCGTTGATGCCGCCCGCGCCGAGGCGCGCAAGTTCTTCGGACGTGACGATGCCGTGGAAGCGGTCGAGGCCTTCCTTGATGCCGCCGTACTCTTCCGGATAGCCCATGCGCAGCAGGCCGAAGTCGGAGGCCTTCTTGTAGAGGTCGAGCGGGATCTCGCCCTTCTCGTCCCATTCGTCGACATAGGGCATCATTTCCTTGTCGATGAACTTGCGCAGCTCGCGCCGCCAGGCGTGGTGGCTCTCGTTCATGAACGGCGAGGGCGGGCGGGACGAGTCGAAGTCGAGGGTTTGGATATTTTTGACCATGGGTATCGTGCTTTCGCTTTCCTACAACTTGTCATGGTCCGCGCAGGCGGACCACCCACGACTANNCCCACGACTTGAGCGGATCAGAAAGAAGTCGTGGGTGGTCCGCCTGCGCGGACCATGACAGTAAGGGAAATGGGCATTGCCTTTGGGTGGGGGGCGTACCAAAGTTTTGTCAACTTGCCATTTCAATTGGGAGAAGCCGCATGAGCGCCGCACCGTCCGTGTTTCAGGGGTATTCGTCGGGGACGATCGACGACAAGATCGTGAACCCCGCGCTCTATCAGGACGAGACGATCCACGACATTTATGCCGAAGTGCGGCGCGTGGATCCGCTGCACTGGACGGCGCCTGCGGGCTTTCGGCCGTTCTGGTCGGTGACGAAGCATGCCGATATTTTGGAGGTTGAGAAGAACCACCCGATTTTCGTGAACCGGCTGCGGACGTATCTCTCGCCGATCCAGGGCGAGGAGTGGGTGAAGGCGACGACGGGGGATACGCATCTCTTCCGCACGCTGGTCGATCTCGACGACCCCATTCACATGAAGCTGCGCGGGCTCACGCAATCCTGGTTCATGCCGCCGAACTTGAAGAAGCTCGAGGCGCGGATCGGGCAGATCGCGAAAGACCACGTGGATCGGATGGCGGCGTTGGGTTCGGAATGCGACTTCGTGAAAGAGGTGGCGCTTTGGTATCCGCTGCGTGTGATCATGATGCTGCTCGGCGTGCCGCCGGAAGACGAGCGCTTCATGCTCAAGATGACGCAAGAGATTTTCGGGCCCGGTGATCCCGACGTCGCGGCCGAGACGAGCCACAAGGCCGGTACGGCGGCGTTCAGTGCGTCGGGCGAGAACACCGTCGATCTGATGCAGACCGCGATGAAGCTCTTCGAGTATTTCGGTGCAATCACGGCGGACCGGCGGAAAAACCCAAAGGACGACGTCGCGTCGATCATCGCGAACGGTATGATCGACGGGCAGCCGATCGGCGAGCGCGAGGCGATGAGCTACTACATCATCGTCGCAACCGCGGGGCACGACACGACAAGTTCGACGGCAGCGGGCGGGTTGCTCCAGCTTTTGAAGCATCCCGAGCAGATGGCCAAGCTGAAGGCCGACATGAGCCTGGTGCCGAACTTTGTCGAGGAATCCATCCGTTGGGTGACGCCGGTGAAGCACTTCATGCGCACCGCCATGCAGGACTACAAACTCCGCGGCAAGACGATCAAAGAGGGCGACGGCCTCTGCATGTTCTATTGGTCCGGCAACCGCGACGAAGACGTGTTCGAGGAGCCGTTCAAGTTCAAGGTCGACCGGAATGTGTCGAAGCACGTCGCGTTCGGGTACGGCGTGCATGTGTGTTTGGGCATGCACCTGGCGCGGATGGAGATTAGGGCGCTCTACAACGAGCTTCTGCCGCGGCTGAAGTCGATCGAGCTGAACGGCCGGCCTGCGAACACGCTGGCGAACTTCGTGAGCGGGCTGAAGACGCTGCCGGTGCGCTACAAGATGGCGTGAGGCTCTAAGCCTTTAGCGTCACGAGCGTTTGGCGGATGGCGACTTGGTCGCCGGGTTTGGCCGTGACCGTGTCAACGACGCCGTCGGCCGCGGCTTTGAGTTCGTGCTCCATCTTCATCGCTTCGAGGATGACGAGGACTTGGTTCTTCGCGACGGTCTGACCCGGCTCGGCCGCGACCTTGATGATGCGGCCCGCCATCGGCGCGCGGACGACGTTGGCGCCGGCTGAACCTTTGGGTTCGGCGGGGGCGTAGGTGATGTCTTCGAAGAGGGCATCGCGCCCATCGTAGAACACGTGAATGCTCGGATGGTTCGAGTAGACACGTGCAAAGCGCTGTTGGCCCATGTCGTCGATTTCGACCTGGTCGCCTTCAGTCCAATTGGAGGGAGTCACGTCGACAACTCGTAGGGCGCCACGTCTTTCGCTATCCACGACAAATCGACGCTCTTGCTTGCGCTCGCGGAGAGCTACGATTGATCGAGCGGCTCCAGTGGAGCGCCATGTCATTCCTTGTCCGCGTGCAATAGACTGGGCGGCAATCTCCGCGAGAGGTGTTTCGAGGTTGTGCTCGTCGTAATTTGGTTCCCGCTCCAGCCAGCCTATGTCAACTCGACCGCTGATGTACGCTTCACGCCCTAGTAGATCGATCAGGAAGTTTCGGTTTGTACGAATTCCTGCGACCCGCACACTCAGAAGTTCGTTCAGAAGTTTGTTGCGCGCCTCCTCGCGGCTTTCCCCCCGGACGATCAACTTCGCAAGCATGGAGTCATAGTGTCCCGATGCTGCGCCGCTTTCAGCGACTGAATCAGCGCGGGCAACGTGACCAACATAGATATGATCGACGGAGCCTGACTGAGGCGCGAATGCGGCAGCAGGATCTTCGGCGCACAGGCGCGCTTCGATTGCGTGTCCGAGTAGCTGAATGTCGGATTGCGCGAGTTGTGGCTCAGGCTTGACGACGTTGCTTTCGTCGTCGCGGTGGCCGACGATGTAGATGCGATCGCCACTTTGGTAAAGCCACGCCGGACGCATTGAGTTGCCTTGGGCGATCTCAAATTGCCATCGGATCAAATTCGCCCTGGTCACTTCCTCCGTTACCGGGTGTTCCACCTGGATGCGGGTGTTCATTTCGAGGAAGTAGAAGTGGCCTTCGCGGTCGAGGAGGTACTCGACAGTGCCGGCGTTTGTGTAGTTCACGGCTTCGGCGAGGGCGACGGCGGCGGAGCCCATGCGGTTGCGCAGGTCATCGCTGACGCCGGGGGCTGGGGCTTCTTCGATGATTTTTTGGTTGCGGCGTTGGACGGAGCAGTCGCGTTCGCCCAGGTGGATGACGTTGCCGTGGCTGTCGCCGAAGATCTGGACTTCGATGTGGCGGACTTTGTCGAGCGCCTTCTCCAGGATCATGCGGTCGCTGGCGAACGCTGAAAGTGCTTCGCGTTTGGCGGAGGCCAGTGCGTCAGCAAAGTCGAGTTCTTGCGTCACGCGGCGTTGGCCGCGGCCGCCGCCGCCGAGAGCGGCTTTGATCAGCACGGGCCAGCCGATCTTCTTGGCTTCCGCGAGGAGTTTCGCGTCGGACTGATCGTCGCCGTCGTAGCCGGGGATCACAGGGACGCCGGCTTTGCGGGCGATCTCCTTCGCATTGCCTTTGTCGCCCATGGCGCGGATCGCTGACGGCGGGGGGCCGATCCAGACGAGGCCCGCGTCGATCACGCTTTGCGCGAAGTCGGGATTCTCGGAGAGGAAGCCGTAGCCGGGGTGGATCGCTTCGGCGTTCGTTTGTTTGGCAGCGGCCAGGATGCGCTCGACGTTGAGGTAGGACTCAAGCGCGGGCGAGGGGCCGATGTGGACGGCGGCGTCGGCTTCTTCAACGTGCAGGGCACGTCTGTCGGCGTCCGAATAGACGGCGATGGCGCGCAGGCCCATAGCCTTCGCTTCGCGGACGATGCGGACGGCGATCTCGCCGCGGTTGGCGATGAGGACGGATTTGAACGGGCGGTAGATCACGCGCTGCCGCGTCCCGGGAGCGTACCCATGTGTTTGGCGATGATCGAGAGCATCACTTCGTCGGCGCCGCCGCCGATGGAGGCGAGGCGGCCGTCGCGGTAGCGCCTGGTGATCGGCGTTTCCGACATGAAGCCCATGCCGCCCCAGTATTGCAGGCAAGCGTCGCTGACTTCGCGCTGCAGGCGAGCGGCTTTCAGCTTGGCCATGGAGGCCAGCTTCGTCATGTCTTCGCCGGCGACGTAGCGTTCGACCGCCGTCCACGTTAGCGCGCGCAAGGCTTCGAGCTCGGTTTGCAGTTCGGCCAGGCGGAAGTGGACGACTTGGTTGTCCAGCACCGACTTGCCGAAAATCTTGCGCTCGCGCGTGTAGGCGATGGTTTCGTCGATCGACTTTTGCATGCCGGTGAGGGCGGCCAGCGCCGCATACATGCGCTCTTCCTGGAACTGCACCATTTGGTAGGTGAAGCCCAGGCCTTCGTCGCCGATGCGGTAGCGTTGCGGCACGCGCACGTCGTCGAAGTGGATTTGCGCGGTGTCGCTGGAGTACATGCCGAGTTTCTTCAGCGTGCGAGCGACCGTCACGCCCTTTGTCTTCATCGGCACGCAGATCATCGTCTTGTTGCGATGGACCGGGCCGTCGCCGGTGTTCGCGAGCAGGCAGATCCAATCGGCTTGGGCGCCGCTTGTCGTCCACATCTTGCCGCCGTTGATGACGTAGTCGGCGCCGTCGTGTCTTGCGTTCGTCTTGATCGCGGCCACGTCGGAGCCGGCGCCGACTTCGGAGACGCCGAGGCAGGCGACGTACTTGCCCTCGATCGAGGGGCGCAGGAATTGTTCGCGGACTTCGTCAGAGCCGAAGCGGGCGAGCGCGGGTGTCGCCATTTCGGTCTGCACGGCGATCGCCATGGGGATCGCGCCGCAATTGATATGGCCCAGCGCCTCGCAATAGACGGCGGCGTAGGAGTAATCGAGGCCGAGGCCGCCGAACTTCTCCGGCTTCGTGATGCCGAGGAAGCCCGCCTTGCCCATCTTGCCGAACACTTCGTGCGCGGGGAACGGCGGGTTCTCCTCCCACTTGTCGACGTGCGGATTGATCTCCGCGTCGATGAATTTGATCAGCGAGCGGCGGAGTTCTTCGTGTTGTGGTGTGAGCTGCATCAGCTCTTGGGCCGCGTGACCGCCATCATAATGCGGTAGAAGATCCAGACTGGCAGAACGACGATGGCGCCGATCACGGCGTACTTCCAGGCCCAGTCGAGTGCGTCAAACACGAGCGTCCAGGCATGCTGGATCGTCGCGCCGAACTCCTTCCAGAGGTTCACCGGATCGACGCCGAACGTCCACAGGATGAGGCCGACGATGAACGACAGCAGCACGAGCCTAAATATGGTCGGCACAATCGGGCCACCGAAGATTTTTTCCATGACAAACTCCCTTGGCTTACATCCTGGCCACGCCGAACGAGTTCGGGCGCAGGCGACGTTCGTCCGCCTCTTTGCAGACGTCAAGACACATGCCGACAACCCGGCGCGTATCTCGCGGGTCGATGATGCCGTCGTCCCACAATCTCGCGGTTGCGAAGAGGGCGGTCGACTCGGCGTCGTAGGTGTCGATGATTTGCTTGGCGGCGGCGGCCAGCATTTTTTGGTCGGGTTCGCGGCCGGCGCGGCGCGCGCCTTCTTCGGCGACGATGGTCATGACCTTCGCCGCCTGTTCGCCGCCCATGACCGCGATGCGGTTGTTCGGCCAGGCGAAGATGAACCTTGGATCATAGGCACGTCCGCACATGCCGTAATTACCTGCGCCAAATGAGGCGCCAATATGGAGTGTGATCTTCGGCACGGCAGCATTCGTCACGGCTTGGATCATTTTCGAGCCGTGTTTGACGATGCCGCCGCGCTCGGCCTCGGTGCCGACGATGTAGCCGGTCGTGTTCTGCAGGAAGAGGAGCGGGATGCCGGACTGATCGCAGAGTTGTATGAACTGCGCGGCTTTGACGGCACCTGCCGGATCGATCGGGCCGTTGTTGCCGATGATGCCGACGGTGTGGCCTTCGATCGCGGCGTGGCCCACCACCGTGTGGGGGCCGTAGTCGGGCTTGAAGTCGAGCCAGTCTGAACCATCGACGATGCGGGCGATCACTTCGCGTACGTCGTAGGGCTTGCGGTAGTCGAGCGGTACGACGGAGAGCAGTTCTTCGGCGTCGTAGAGCGGTTTCTTGTAGGCGCGCTTGGCTTGCGGTCTGCCCCAGCCGATCTTGGCGAGGATTTCGCGCGCGAGCCGGATGCCGTCGCGGTCGTCTTCGGCCATGTATTCGGCAAGGCCGGAGACTTGGTAGTGCAACTCGGCGCCGCCTAAGTCTTCGTCCGTTGCGATTTCGCCGGTTGCCGCCTTAAGGAGCGGCGGGCCTGCCAGGAAGATCTTCGAGCGGCCACGGACGACCACGACGTAGTCGCTCAACCCCGGCTGGTAGGCGCCGCCTGCCGTTGACGAGCCGTGCACAACAGAGACGACAGGAATACCTGCCTTCGAGAGCTTGGCGAGGTTCGCGAACGAGCGTCCGCCGCGGACGAACATTTCGGCTTGGCGAAACAGGTTTGCGCCGGCGCTTTCGACGAGTTGGACGTAGGGCAGCTTGTTCTCGAGCGCGATCGCTTGGGCGCGCAGCGTCTTGTCCACACCCATCGGCGTCGCGGCGCCGCCTTTGATGCCGGAGTCGCTTGCGCCCACCATCACGCGGGCGCCCGAGACAATGCCGATGCCTGCGATATTGCCGCCGCCGCTGGCATTCTCGGCGCCGTCGTCGTCGTGCATCTTGAGGCCGCAGAGCGTCGAGAGTTCGAGGAACGGCGTGCCGCGGTCGAGCAGCAGGTCGACGCGGTCGCGTGGCAGGAGCTGGCCACGTTCTTCGAACTTCTTGGCCGACTTTGCGGAGTTGGCGCGGACCCTTGCTTCGAGCGCGCGGACCTCACCCAACTGCTTCAAATGCCCTTCTCGGTTAACGCGGGCTGTCTCACCGTTCAAATCGACGCGACTTTCGATGGCGGGCATTCGGCACTCTTGATGAATTTGCGCCAGATTGCATGTGCGGCCCTCGGTCGTCCATGGGGTAAGAGAAAGGCCAACGTGGACGCGCGGCCTTGGTGCGAATAAATTCGAGCCCGACGTCCTTTGGGGTCCCTTGAATGTTTCGCCTTGTTGTCGTGGTTGCGGCGTTTCTCGCAGCCGGTTCGCTCGCTCTCACGCAGCCTGCGCCACAGGTGCGCCGCGTCGAGAAGGGCAACCTGATCCTCGAGAACGTGCCCGACACGCCCGCGTCCATGCGTGAGCGGCTGCGGATGTATCAGGCCGCGCGCGGATCGGTGTTTCTGGACTTTGCGCCGGATGGGCGCGGCCTTCTTATTCAGACGCGGTTTGCGGAAACGAATCAACTGCACAAGGTCGATGCGCCGCTCGCGATGCGGCGGCAGATCACGTTCTACGACGAGCCGGTGAATACGGCGCAGTACCGGCCGGGCAAGTGGCCGAAGCGCGAGATCTTGTTCAGCCGCGATGTCGGCGGGAACGAGCTTTTCCAGCTTTACCTGGTGGACGAAAAGAACGGCGACGTGGTGCGCATTACCGATGGCCGCACGCGCAACACGAATCCGGTTTTTTCGCGGGATGGGAAGTGGATCGCATGGTCGAGCGTTGCACCCGATTCCGCGCGCTATCGCATCATGGTGGCCGATGCGTCGGAGCCGCGAAAGGTGCGTACGGTGCTTGAGGGCGACGGGCTGTGGGCGCCCGGAGCGTTTTCACCCGACAACCAGACGCTCGCCGTGACGCGCACGATCTCTGTCAACGATCAGCAGATTTGGCTTGTCGAGATCGCGACCGGCCGCAAGGCGCAGATCAAGCCATCGCCGGTCAAGATATTCCGAGGTCAGCCGGTGTTTTCGCCGGACGGCAAGAGCCTGTTCTACACGTCGGACGACGACTCCGAGTTTCGTCACGTCGCGCGGTACAATCTGGCGACAGACGACGAAGATCCACTGATGAGCGACCTGCCGTGGGACGTCGAGGCGCTGGAGTTGGCACCGAACGGGCGGACGATCGCGTTTTCCGCAAACGAAGGCGGGCTCTCGCGGCTCTACACGATGGCGGTGGGTGGGCGGCGCGTCGCCGGACCAAAACTTGCGGTTGGCGAGCTTGAGAATTTGCGCTTCAGCGCCGACAGCCGACGCCTCGGGTTCACGCTGAACGGAACGGCGGGGCGCGATGCGTTCGTTTGGGACTTGAGCCGCCGGCCGCCGGTCGCGTGGACCGACAGCGAAGTGGGCGGGCTCGACAAGGCGGCGTTCGTCGAGCCGCAGCTCGTGACCTACGACACGTTCGACGACGTTGACGGCAAGAAGCGGCAGATCACGTCGTTCGTCTACAAACCCAAGGGTGTCGTGCGCGCACCGGTGATGGTGTCGATCCACGGTGGGCCCGAGTCGCAGTTCCGGCCGAACTTCAACGCGTTCATTCAGTATCTGGTGCAGGAGCTGAAGATCGCCGTCGTAGCGCCGAACGTTCGCGGCTCGACGGGCTATGGAAAATACTTCGTGGAGCTCGACAACGGCACTCGGCGCGGCGAAGCCGTGCGCGACATCGGTGCGACGCTCAACTGGATCGGTACGCAAGCTGATCTGGATTCACGGCGCGTGGCGGTCTACGGCGGATCGTACGGCGGCTTCATGGCGTACGCGGCGATGATCGAGTACAACGACCGCTTGGCTGCCGGCATCAGCGTCGTCGGCATCTCCAACTTCTTGACGTTCCTCAACAACACCGGCGGCTACCGGCGCGACTTACGCCGCGTGGAGTACGGCGACGATCGGGACGGACGCATGCGCGACTATCTGCTGCGCATATCGCCGCTTTCCAATGTGGGGCGAATCCGGCGGCCTATGCTGATCATCCAAGGCGCCAACGATCCGCGCGTTCCGGTGAGCGAGGCGACGCAGATGCTCGCCGCTATCCGCGCGAACCGAGCGGAGGCCTGGTACATGCTGGCCAAGGACGAGGGCCACGGCTTCCAGAAGAAAGCCAACCGCGACGCGCAGAGCGCGGCGATCGCGGCGTTCTTGAAGCTGAAGCTGCTCGGGCAGCCGCTCCAGTAGTCAGTCGTCTGCGCGGCGGACGAAGATGCGGGTGACGAGGAATAGGACGAACGCTACGGCGGCCAGGCCGAAAACTGCGTTCCAGCCACCGAAGATCGAGGTTGCGACCGTTGTGATTACCGTTTCCGCAAACCAGAGCAGCGTTTCCCAACCGCGCGCGACGTAATCGGCAACGTTCATCGGATTGTCCCTCAAATGCGCTCACGGGTGCTCTTGCGGAAGCGCACCGTCAGCCCCTAACAAACTGGCCCTGTCGCCCATATGGGGAGCCGAATAAGGCAAATGAACGGCGAAACAATCAAAGACGTGCTCGATCTCCTCAACTTGGAGGCGATCGAGGTGAATATGTTCCGGGGGGTAAGCCCCAAGGATCGCTGGCAACGCGTGTTCGGAGGCCAGGTTTTAGGCCAAGCGTTGGTGGCGGCCTATCGCACGGTCGAGAACCGGGTATGTCACTCACTTCACGCATATTTTATCAGACCGGGCGACCCGAAGGTGCCGATCCTCTACGAAGTGGACCGTGCGCGCGACGGCAAGAGCTTTACGACGCGGCGCGTTGTGGCGGTGCAGCACGGCGAGCAGATTTTCAACTTGTCAGCGTCGTTTCAGGTACCTGAGCCAGGGCTTGAGCATCAATTCGACATGCCGAAAGTGAAGGGTCCCGAAGGGCTCGAGACGGAAGAGGAGCGCCGGCGTCGGCTCGCGCATCAGCTGCCGGAGGCCGTGCGGGGCCATGTGACCCGGCAGAACCCAATCGAGCTTCGGCCGGTTGAAGACGAAGACGATTTAATGAATCCGAAGAAGGCACCGCCCTATCAGCACGTTTGGATGAAGGTGCGGGGCGAGATGCCGAGCGATCTTGCCATGCATCAATGCGTGCTGGCCTATGCATCCGATATGACGTTGCTCGACACGTGCCTCATTCCGCACGGGATCAGTTGGTACTCCGGGCGGCTGCAGTCGGCCAGCCTCGATCACGCGATGTGGTTCCATCATCCGTTCCGCGTGGATGATTGGCTGCTCTATGCACAGGACAGTCCGAGCGGGGCGGGTGCGCGCGGATTCAACCGCGGTAGCTTGTTTACGCGCGATGGGAAGCTGGTGGCCTCAGTGGCGCAAGAAGGGCTGATCCGGGTGCGCACCTAAGGCGAATCTGGGACGGTACGCACACGTTTGACGCGAACTTAGCGTACACCGCTCGCTTTAGGATTTTGTTAAGGGCTGGGCCTTACGCTGCAACTTGTTAGTAACCCGGCCTTCCCCAGAGGCCGGTTTGAGTCCCCCGCCGGCCGAGTCGTCCCCCATTCATCCGGCTCTCCGGCAAAGAGGCGGCCACCCAGCAACCCCCATTGCTGATGGGTTACGGGCGTGGATGAACCCAGCATCCACGCCCCCGCCTGTTTTCTTGCCCGCCCTCGCATTTTCGCCGATGGTTCGGGGTGCAGTTTGAGCAAAATACCCGGGTCGGTCTCGCCCTCGTTGGGGCGCTGGTGGTTCACGCCTTGGCGTTGGTCGGCTTGGCGCTCTCGATTTCCTTTCGTCTGCCGGAACCTGAAGCCCTCGAGGCTCGAATTGTTGCCATTGCGGTGCCAGCGCCTCCGCCGCCGACCGGTGAGGCGCTTGGTCCCACGGATGCGCCTATCACCGTCCCGCGATTCCGGCCGCGCGAACCGTCGGGGCTCACGATGGAGCGGCGTCAACGGTACGGCGATCCTGCGCTCGCCGTTTGGAAGTACCTTTGCAATCGAGATCTTGCACTGAGCGAGGCGGCCCGCCGCGAGTGCCCGGCGCCGGGCTTCGGCAACGTGGACCTCGGCGTGCGTGACCCGTTGAATCGGCGCGGCGACGCCGGCATGATTCTCGGCAACGACACGGCGACGATGTCGCTTGATGAAGCGGGCGCTAAGCGGGGTTGGATCAAGCCGCCGCCGCAGCGTGGCCAGAGCGGCCTGGCGGGTAAGACGGATCAAGTCGATCAGCCGGGCGGGCCATCGATCTTCGAGGACCTACCTTCGTTGAAGCTGCCCACCGAGCGCGCTCCCGACCTGAGGTGAGCGCTCAATGCGTGGCGTGCCGGGGCCGTTCGGCGCGGCCCGCGCGGGCCAGAGCGGTTGCGATGTTGTTCAGGCGGCCGATCGACTCAAAGACCATATGAATCGCACCGTTCGTGTCGTTGCCCGGCAGCGGTGCGGCAAGCGAGGTGGCGCGCGCCTCGATGCGATCGATCAGTTGACCGAGGGCCGCGATATCGTCGGCTGCGTCCGGCGATGGCGCGAGCGCTTCGTCGCAGTCGTCGTCCGGATGCGTTTGGGCGAGATAGGCGAATAGGGAGGCAGCCCGGGCGCCCACTTCGAGGGTGGAGTCGCGCAACTCTGCGCCGTTCTTCGTGCCGGGAGCTTGTGCACGTGCAGCAATCGCCCGAAGTTCGCCGGTGATGGCGCCGAGCTCCGTGCGCAGCGCGGTCGAAGGCCCGACCTCCGGCGTGTGCGCTTCAATCTCCTCAGCGTACTGATCGAGCGCGCGGCCCATCGCCTTGAGACGGGCGACACGATCGGCGCCGGCCGTCAGCTCCTTGACCTCGTCGGCGAACTTGCCGAGCGCCGCTTTCAATGACGCCGTTTGGTCGGATTGCTCGTGCGCCGCGTTCATCTCGGCCGCGAGATCCTTGAGGCGCGCCATGATTTCTTCGCCGGGCACGTCGGCGAGCGTACGTTGAGGCGTGGTTGCGAACGTCCCTGAATCGCCCCCGAAGCTCATGGCCGGGCGCGCGTCGGACGCTGCAAGGAGACGCTCCTCGGTCATGCGAATGGCGAGGTCGCGAATTTCCCCGCGAACGGTTTCAAGCTGGTTCTGCAGCGCGCCGGCAAGCGCGTACAGGCTGTCGCCCGCATCGGCGGGCTTGGCGGTGGGATTTGCCAGGCGTCCGGCAATCTGGTCGAGGCGCGCGATCGCTGCCGTCAAATCGTTCGAATGGGTGCCGATGGCGGCGGTCACGCGCTTGTCCATTTCCCCCGCCGTCGCGTTCATGGCGAGCGAGGCTTCTTCGGCTTTGGCACGCAGGTTCGCCAGATTGGAGGTCACCGCCTGCTCCAACGCGTCGAGTGCTGCGAGTTTGCGACTCAGTCTTTCATCGACAAGGCCGATCGTTTCCGACAAGCGGGACGCCAGCGTGTGAACCTTGTCCGTTACCTTCCCGGTTCCCGCGGACCAGTCGCTTAAAGATTGTGAAAGGGCGGACTGGATTTGGCCGACGCCTTCGGCAGCGACCTTTAGTGTTGCGGCGGAAGCCGCGATCTCGTCGGTTGCCGTTCTTGCGCGACCGCCGATATCGGCGGCCATCTGTGCGACTTGGCGGCGGCTGTGGTCGAATTTTTCCGTGAGCCGATCCAGGCGTTGGATGCGGTCGGCCACTGTTCCGTCCAGTTCCGCGCTGGCGGCGGCTGCGACCGCCGCGTTGTCGCGCAGTGCGTCCGCGACTTGGCCCGCTCCGGCTGTGGATGCTTGGAGACTTGCCAATGCCGTGTCGAACTGACGCTGGGTGCCGGCCTGCAGCTTTGCAAAGTCGGCTGCGGCGGCCTTTAGTGCGCTCGTCGTCTGCGTTACGTCGTCGGCCAGACGTTGCAGTAGTACCGACGATTGACCGTCGAGGGTGAGGTGGAGTTGACCCTTCTTGGCCAGTGCCTGCAGTGCGGTGGTTTCGGTTAGGCCGCGCCGGAGTTTGTCGCCGGCCCGTGCGAGAGCGCCGAACTCGTCCGCGCGCTCGGTTCCCCACACGTCCTCGGTTAAGGCGCCCTCGCCGACCGAATTCAAGCTGCGCTCAAGAGACTTTAACGGATGGACGACCCCCAGTTGGAGCGTACCCGCCGCGAGCAGCAACGCGATCGCAAGCGCACCTATTGCGGCAATGATGAACCACTGGCTCCAGTTCAGTACCACCGCCAAGCCGCCGATTTGTCTGCTTCGATCGGCATTCGTCAATCGGTCGAGTGCGGTGCGGAGTGCGAGGTAGGATGCTTCGAGTTGCGGCGGCTGGGGCAGGGCCGACAACTCGCTCATCGCGGCGGAGCCGCGCAATGCCGCCGTGCCGACTTCCGGTGCTGTCTGGGCGACATACGCAAATGCCTCGCCGACGCTCTCGGCTTCTCGTAACGCTGCGGCCGCCGCAGGATTTCCGGCGTAGATCTTCTTCAACCGGCCGAGCGCGCGTTGCGCCTCGATCGTGTGCCGCGTGAGTTGGAGCTTTGCCGTCCCATCGCCTGTCAGGCGATAGTTGCGGTACGTCTTGAGAAAACCCGCGTGGCCGAGTGCTTGTTCGATTGTGGCGACTTGCTGGATCGCTTCGGGCTCTGCAGCCGCAGGGCTGCTAATAGTGCGCTGCAATTCGCCGACGTAGCCGACGAAATATGCGCCGCCCACGATCAAAAGGGCTGCTGCGATGACGGCGCCGGCGCTCAAAACGCGGCTGTATGACGATAGTGTTCGCACGATTCCCCCGGGAAAGCGCGGATTTCCGCGCTTCTAGCGTGCCCGTGATTCGCCGCTGATTCTAAGGGAGGGCGGCGGGGGAGGGGAGTGTGCCTAGCTTTGGGACGTGCGGTTGCGGTCGATGCGTTCCAGAATTGCATCGGTGCGCGACATCACGGCCGCAATATGAGCGATGGTCGTGTTGTGCGCTGCCTGCCACGCGGTCAAATGGCGCACGAGCCCCGTGTGCAGTGCCTCAAGTTCGGCGACTTCTTGATTGAGCGTTTGCGCGAGGTCGGGGGTGCGCTTTTTTTGTTTTTTCGATTGTGCGGTGACTTGTTTCAACGTTCTTGCTCGCGCGTTCAAGCGGACGTGCCGCCGAAGTGTCTCTTCAGCGGTACGTTAGGCGCACAAGGTAAAGAGTGCGTAAGTGAAGCGCACTAAAGCCGCTCGACCTTGGTCGAGCGGCGCGGTCGCAGATAAAACGTATCCGACACGGTCATGCCGCTCGTCAGATACTCACCGAACAGCGTCTGATAGTTGAAGCTGACTTCCGCCATGATGACGCTTTGGCCCGGCGCGATAATGTCCGGCATCGTGACGGATGAACCAGGCGCTCGCGGAGCGATGTTGCGTGCGTCGCTCCAGTCGACGGTCTTGTTGCCTGTGTTCGGGTCGGCAACAACCGACGTGATGCGGATTGTCGCGGAAGCCGGATTGAACGGGCGCAAGACGACGTTCAGCGAGTTCATAATGTCGTTCAGTTCGCCGGTATCGATGGTCGTGTCTTGTGCGACCAAGTCAGCGGCGGATGACGCCACATTTGCGACCTTGCGGGCGGCCAAGATGTAGTTTGCGATCTCGGACACGCCGAAGAACGTCGTCAACATCACCGGAATGATGAGGGCGAACTCGATTGCGGCGACGCCAGCTTCGGACTTCTTAAAATTTCTGATGACGTTCAGCATGGAGCACCTCAGTTGGCAATAATCGAGCCGAAAGGCTCGTTGCGGAATGCGATCGATGCCTCAAGCAAGCGGTGACCGCCCGCCATATTGACGAACTGCAAGCCAACAGTCGGCGTCATGACAGGCCAAGTATAGAAGGCGCGAACCACGATTACGTCACCGGGGGCGCCGGGGTCGAATGACAGGTTGCCGGTCAGATTACCGTTGGCGTCGAGAGCGGCCGGCAGGTTCACGTTGCTGAAGCCGTTGAACCGGCGCACATCGAGCCCTAGGCGCGCGTCGCAGCCCAGCATCATTGAGATCTCGTTGCAGACGAGCGAACGGAACTGCGCCGCCGTCATGCCCATGGATTGTGCTTGGCCCGTGCGAATCTGGCGTGCGGCACCAACGATGCCGTTTTCGAGCGTGGTCGATGCAAAGAAGATGAGCGAGACGTCGAGAATGGCGTAGAGCAATAGAAAGAACGGCATTGCGACAAGTGCGAACTCGAGCGCGGCTGCGCCATCCTTGGCTTTCTTGAAGCGGCTTAGCAGTAGCATCGTGCGCGGTAGCAGAAGCATGGTTCGCTCCTTCGTCTATGGCCGCGCGGAAAACTCCTGCGGCCAAGTGCGAGATAACAACAAAGCCTATCATCGAGCCGTCCAAGGCAAAACAGAGTCGTGTGTTCGTGACAAACAAAGTGCAAACGCACGAAGTCGTCATTCATTTTTCATTATCGATAATTGAAAGTGTCTATTCCTGGTCGCCGTCGCGTTACTCTTCTTTAAGCGTTGGCGCTCACTCTCGTGTGCAAAGCGGCTAAAGCCCGGCAAGGGCTCAGATCCGTTTGGGTAATTGATGGGAGCGAGGCCAATGGTGCACGCAAAAGATCGCAAGCAAGGATTTCTCAAGCGGTTCCTGAAGTCGCGCGGCGGCAATGTCGCGATGATCTACGGGTTGGCGCTGATGCCTACGATGGCGGCGGTCGGATCGGCCGTCGACCTCACGCGCGCGATGGTCGTGAAGATGCGCCTAGGCGAGGCGCTGGACGCGGCGGGCCTTGCCGTCGGCGGCACGATCGGTCTGACGAACGCTGAAATGACCGCCAAGGCGCAGCAATTCTTCTATGCGAACTACCCGGACGACGAGCTTGGGACGGTTACGTCGCTGACTGTTTCGTCGAGCGGGTACAACAACAACCTCGTGACGGTTGCGGGCACGGCGCGCATCGACACGGCGTTTATGGGCATATTCGGCATCAACTACCTCGACGTCGGCGTGAACGTGCAAGTGACCCGCGAGTCGAAGGGGCTTGAGATTGCGCTTGCGCTCGACAACACCGGCTCGATGGCGTCTAACGGCAAGATTCAAGCACTTCGGACCGCGACGCTCGAGCTCATCAATATTTTATTCGGCGACCAAAACTCGCCGGCGCGGTTGAAGATGTCGCTGGTGCCGTTCTCGCAGACGGTCAAGGTGAGCACCACCCAGTTTCTGAACAGCGGTTGGATGGACACGACCGGACAGTCGAGCAGCGCGCGGTTGAATTTCGACAACAACAAGTATGCGTTCAGCGTTTGGACGTCGATGCGAAACTCGAGCTGGGGTGGTTGTTTGGAGGCGCGGCCGAATGGTCATGAGGAGCTGGATACGGCGCCGACCGCCGGTACGCCGGATTCGCTGTGGGTACCGTATTTCGAGCCTGACGGGCCGGATTCCAGTGCCTACTCTGGTTACAATACGTATCTGAGCGACGGGGTAAGCGGCAACCAAGACACCCGTCTGCGGCGGTCGGCCAAGTACGTGAACCAAACGAAGACGCAGCCGAACGCCGACTGCAACATGCAGGCTATTTTGCCTCTGACAAACAACAAGGTTCAGCTGCAATCCTACGTGAACGGAATGGTTGCGACCGGGTACACTCACGTCGCGATCGGCGCGGCGTGGGGTTGGCGTACGCTGTCGCCGGGCGCACCCTACACCGAGGGTGCGCAATATGAAGATCCGGATTGGACGAAGGCGCTGGTTCTGATGACCGACGGTCTCAACACGACCGAGTCGAACAGTACCTGGCACCGGTCGACCTACACGGCCTACAACTATCTGGTCCGCGCCCAACTCGGGACGACGAACGCTGGTCAGTCAGAGACGAACCAAGACACGCGCACCGTGACCGTGTGCAACCGGATCAAGGCCGCGGGTATTCGCGTCTATTCGATCTTGCTCGAAGAAGACTCCTCGCGGGCGCAGAACATGATGCGTAGCTGCGCGAGCGACCCGTCGCTGTACTTCGAGTCGCCGAGCTCGAGCCAGCTGCAGGCCGTGTTCCAAGCGATTGCGCAGGATCTGTCCAACCTTCGTCTCAGCCAATAGGCAAACTCGGGTCAAAGAGAAAGGCCCGGCATTTCTGCCGGGCCTTTTCGTTTGGACATAACAATGAGACTAGCGGCGATCCGTCGAGAGGTCCGCAGACTTGCGGGTGACGTCCACCTTCTTGTCGGCGTCGTCGTACATCGGGATCATTTCCTTGTCGCCTTGCGTGACGGTGCGTTCGCAGCGCGGTGCGCAGGCGAGATTCCGCTGACCCTGCGAGCCGCGGTAGAGCGTGACTTGCTGTTGGCTCGGCGCGCCGACCGTGACATTCGTGTTCAGAACCTCGGTGCCGTCGGCATCGACCGCGATGATGTTCGTGTTGCCGAACATGCGGCCCTGCACATAGATGGTCCGGTCGTTGACGAGAAGTGCGTCGGCAATCAGCGGATTGCCGACAAGGACGGTCTTGGCTGCCCGGTCGAGTTTTACGGCGGTGGTCTTTTCGTAGTCGACACGCATGTGGATTGGGAGAGAAGCTTCTGCGCCATCGGCGAGGGCGGCGGGGCTAAACGCAGCGGCTGCTGCGACGAGAAAGATCGCGCGAATAGCGGTCATAACTTGCTCCAGTGGCGGTTTGATCGTCAGACCCAAGACTGGAGGAAAGCCATTAAGGATGTCTGAACCGTTACGCGCGGCCGTTCCGGCGAATCAAGCGGCGTAGTGTTTCGTTTTGAATCAAATTGCCGATCGATCTCTGCAATTCGCAAGATTCGCGTTACCCATCATTAATCACGACACTGTTATCCATCGTGTTTTACTGGTTTCTTCGGGTCGAATACTTCAAGGGAAAGGTCTTATTAACGGCGGGCCCCCTAAGCTCCCCCTGCCTACGCAAGCGGGTCGCAGAATCCGCGTGGGTAGGAGGTGTAGTGGTGTCAAATGAAGGAGGCCTCAAATGAGCCGCTTTGTGACTCGTTTTCTGAAAGACGAAGCCGGTGCTACGGCGATTGAATACGGTCTGATTGCTGCGTTGATCGCGGTTGTGATCATCGGTGCGGTCACGTCGGCCGGTGGTGCGATTAACGGCACCTTCACGACGGTCGCCGGCGCCCTCTAATACAGGGCACCCGGCCGGGCCTTCGCGCTTCGCGCGATCGGCTTAGGTCTTGGAGTCGAGCGCCAGCCTTGCGCGTTTCGTGCGGGCTGGCGCTTTTTTGTTGCTGCTGTGCGATTGCTTAACGCCGCGGTAATGCCGTCGCCCTACGCTTCCGTCCGCGCAAATTGGGGCGGGCGGCAATATGATCGAGTCGGCACTCTTCGTTTTGGTGGGGACGGCGATAATCGCCGGCGCGGTCTACGACGCGGCCACTCTCACAATTCCAAACTGGATCTCGTTGATCCTGATCGTACTGTTTCCGTTCGTCGCCATTAGTGCCGGACTGACATGGGGCGAGGCGGGTGTTCATCTGGGCATCGGTTTCGGCGCGCTTGTCGTGGGCATTTTGCTCTTCGCCGGGGGCATCATCGGAGGCGGTGACGCCAAGCTTTTTGCGGCGGTATCCCTCTATATCGGTACCGCGTGGCTCGGATACGCGTTTGCGGTCGCGCTCGCCGGGGGAGCGGTCGCTTGCGTTTTGATCGCCTTGCGCTGGCTTGCAGCCTCGGGTTTCGGCGTGCATCTCGCGTGGCTCCAGCACTTGGTCAAGCGCGGTGCCGGCATTCCTTATGGTGTTGCGATCGCTGCGGGTGCGCTTTTCGTGTTGCCAAGCACGCACTTGTTTCTCTCGACGACGCCGTGAGTGATGGCAATTCGATCACGGTCAGCGGCTAAGCGATGCAACGTTAAACCCTCGCTTACCATCTTAACCTTAGCTTGATGCTTCAGCGATAGGACTTCGACGAGCCAGCGGAAACAGGTGCCGCGGCGGGAGAACGACAGATGGATATGACGCGTATTCTCATACTTGTGGGCGCACTCGGCGCCGCAGGCGTGGCCGCCTTTCTTGCCCGCGGCTTGATGGGTGGCGGTCAGAACCAAGCTACGGCGGCGGAAAATTTGCAGTTGACCGAGATCATGGTCGCGTCGCACGCGATCGAAGTCGGCGCGAAAATCGTTCCGGGCGATCTAAAGTGGCAAGGCTGGCCGAAGACGGCGCTCGACCCGAGCTTCATCACGAAAGAGGCGCAGCCTCAGGCGCTCGAAGATGCGGCGGAAGGTTCGGTGGCTCGCATGCCGCTCGTTACCGGAGAGCCCATTACTGTGTCGAAAGTCATCAAGGCCGATGGCGCGGGCTTTCTCGCTGCCGTGCTGACGCCCGGCAAGCGTGCGGTGGGTGTGAAGCTTTCCGCGGAACGCGGCGCGGGCGGGTTCATCTTACCCAACGACCGCGTCGACGTGATCATGACGCGCAAAGTTGGCGCCGACGCGGCCGGCAATCCTCACTATCGAGCGGCCACCGTTCTTCGCGACGTTCGAGTCCTTGCGATCGACCAGACGTCTCAAGAAGAAGGCGACTCGAAGTCGATCGTCGGCAAGACTGCGACGCTTGAGTTGTCCGGGCAGCAAGCGGAGGTCGTTTCGCTCGCCGAAGCGATGGGCGATCTATCGCTCTCGTTGCGGTCTCTAACCAATTCGGATCAGCCGAGCGACGAAGATGAGATCAAGGGTCTCAACAACGAAGACAGCTCGCAAATTTCAGTCCTGCGGTTCGGCGTGCCGAGCCAAGCGACGCCGACGTCCAAGGAATAATGGGTGAGACCATGAAAATAGTACGTTTCCTCGCGATTGGCGTGTTGGCGGCCGGCCTAGGTCTGCCGGCACATGCCAATGGATCCGACGAGAAGGCCGTGGCAAAGCCGCGACCCGCGCCGACGCAAACGTTGCGCGTACGTGCCGGCGGAACCGGCCCGCATTCTCAGACGATCAGCCTTGGCATAAACAAAGCCATCATCGTCGAGCTGCCGGAAGACGCGCGCGATGTCTTGGTGTCGAACCCGGATGTGGTCGATGCCGTCGTTCGCACACCGCGCCAAGTCTATGTCGTCGGCATGAAGGCGGGTCCCTCGAACGCGTTCTTCTTCACGGGGAGCGGCAAGCAGCTGCTGAACCTGGAGATTCACGTTCAGCGCGACACCGTGGAGCTTAAGCGCCTCATCGAGCGCAACATTAAGGGCTCTGACGTCACGGTCGAAACGATCAACGACAACGTCGTCATCAACGGCAGCGTGAAGAGCGCTTCGGACGCGGCAGCCGCGCGCGAAATCGCGATACGTTACGTGACCGACCCCGATGAGCCCCTGAAGCGCGACGCGGTTGTTAACCGCGTGGGCATCCGCGGCGGTGATCAGGTGATGGTGCGCGTGCGGGTTGCGGAAATGCAGCGCACGCTTGCCAAGCAGCTCGGCGTCGACTTCAACGCGCTCTTCAACGTCGCCAATAACATCCCGGTCGGTATCGGCAGCTCCAACCCATTCTCGCTGCTCGGTCAGGCGCTTTCGACGTCGCAGTTCTTCGGCGTCGGCAGCATCAAAGGCGGCAACAGCGTCGAAGCGACGTTGCGGGCGTTCGAGCGTTCGGGCCTTGTGCGTACGCTGGCGGAGCCGAACTTGACGGCAGTGTCGGGTGAAGCGGCGAAGTTCCTGGCTGGCGGCGAATTCCCCGTGCCGGTTGCGCGCGACCGCGACGGCAACGTCCAGATCGAGTTCAAACCGTTCGGCGTCGGCCTCGGCTTTACGCCGGTCGTGCTGTCCGAAGGCCGGATCAGCCTGAAGATCTCGACCGAAGTCTCCGAGATCACCGGTGAGAACGCATTCGTGTCGCAAGGCGGTCTCAGCGTCGACTCGGACGGCAATCTGGTCTCGATCGCAGGCGTTACGATCCCCGGTATCAAGGTGCGCCGCGCCGAGACCACAGTCGAGTTGCCGTCGGGCGGCAGCATGCTCATGGCGGGTCTGCTGCAGCAGTCGATGAAGCAGAACATCGATGGCATTCCGGGCTTGAAGAATCTGCCGATCCTCGGCTCGCTTTTCCAGAGCCGCGACTTTCAGTCGGGCGAAACGGAACTCGTCGTCATCGTGACGCCGTATCTCGTCGAGGCGACGGCGCCGCAGAACTTGGCTGCGCCGACCGACGGTTTCGTGCCGCCGAGCGACGCCGAAACCGTGCTTCTGTCACGCCTGAACGCCGTTTACGGCGAGAAAGGCAAGAAACCGCAAGGCTCGCTAAAGGGACCAATCGGTTTCATCGTTCGCTAGCAATGTATGAAACCCACGCAAGACTTTAGCAATTGCTCAAAGATTAGGATGGCCGTCATGAACCGCACCTCCCCACTTCTCGCCTTGGCGCTGGTCGGCGTCGCAGCGAGCGGTTGCACCGCGCCGCCGCTGAACAACGACGGCCGCCAACTCTATAGCGTCGAGCAACAGCATCCGATCGTGGTCGAACCACAGGTCGTGACGCTCGCCGTTCGCGTCGACGACGACCTAGGAAGCCTCGCGCGGGGCGAGGATCAACGTATTGCCGCGTTCGTCCAACGCTGGAAGGCGAGGGGGCAGGGGCTCTTGAACGTTGCAACGGCAAGCACTGGAACCGACGACGGTGCAGTCGCACAACTTCGTAGGGTCTTGGCCGCGAACGGCGTCGACAAAAAGTCGATGCATGTTTCGTCATACCCGCCGGCGACAGGCGAAGAGAACCCGCCGATCACGATGAGCTTCATTGCTTATGCGGCAACGGCAGCGGACTGCGGTCAAGACTGGTCGAAGAATTTGGGTTTCGCGCCGCGCAATCTTCCCTGGCCCGAATTCGGCTGCTCGACGCAACACAATTTCGCGGCCGTCGTGTCCGACCCGCGCGACCTGGTCGAACCGAGAACGAGCGATCCGGCGGACGCGCAACGCCGTTCCGTCGTGATCAGCGAAAAGTATCAGAACGGATACAGATCGCAGACCGAGGCTGCGGCGGATAAGGCGGACAGCGGCCAGACGAGCAAGGTCGGGAACGACTAACAGCGAATAGAAGAATCTGAGGAGCAGATCCTGATGAGTAAACCTCAAGAGCCGGAAAAGAACGACGTTCCGTTCGGTGCGGACGTGCAAGACCGGCCGGTTCCGCGGATTTCGATCCATGCGTTCTGTGAGTCGCCGGACACCGGTTCCGTGATTCAGCGCGCCGGGCAGGATCGGCGTTTGGCGAAAGCTCATCTGACCGTGCACATGGGAGGTGTGTTCGGCGCGGCCGAATACTTCCAAGACTCATCGACACCAAACGTGATCATGGTCGAGACGCGCGTGACGGGGCCGGCGATCCTTGGCGAACTTGAGAAGCTGGCGCATGTCTGCGATCCCGGGACGAAAGTGATCGTCGTCGGTCAGTCAAACGACATTACGCTCTATCGTGAGATGATCCGGCAGGGCGTGAGCGAGTACATCGTTGCGCCGCTCAATCCGCTGCAGGTGATCGAAGCAATTGCTGCGCTTTATCATAGCCCGGCTACCGCGCCGATCGGCAAAGTCTTCGCGTTCGTCGGCGCGCGCGGTGGGGTGGGGTCGTCTACGGTCGCGCACAACACGGCTTGGTCGATCGCCGAAGACCTTCACATCGCCACGACGATCGTCGACTTGGATGTGCCGTTCGGTACGGCAGGGCTCGACTTCAACCAAGACACGGGGACGGGCATCGCCGAGGCGCTGGCCAGCCCGGAGCGTCTGGACGACGTGTTGTTGGACCGTCTGCTGATCAAACACACGAACAGGCTCAACCTGTTCGTCGCGCCGGCCCAACTCGATCGGGAAACGCTGTATCCGCCGGAGTCGATCGAAATGGTACTCGACGTCGTGCGGCAGGCGTCGCCCTGCGTCGTCGTCGATCTACCGCATGTTTGGGCGCCTTGGGTGAAGCAGGTTTTGACCACGGCCGACGAGATCGTCGTCGTGGCGACGCCCGATCTCGCCAGCCTGCGCAACGGGAAGAACATCTACGATATCATCAATAGTGCCCGTCCGAACGATAAGCCGCTGAAAATCGTTCTGAACCAAGTCGGGGTGCCGCGCCGGCCCGAGATTCCGGTGAAGGACTTCGCCGAGGCGATGTCGGCCGAGCCAAGCATCGTGCTGCCGTTCGACCCGCAGACGTTTGCGACGGCAAGCAACAACGGCCAGATGGTCGGCGAGCTGAGCGCACAGTCGAGGGTCGCTCAAAGCTTCCGCGACTTAGCTCAGCAGTTGACGGGCAGGGAACCGAAGGTCGAGGCGAAGCCCGCCAACAAGCTAAGTTTCGATTTTCTGCGCCGCAAGAAGGCTTGATAGACGATGTTCGGTAAGCGTCCCGGAGGCGATGGAGTGGCGACGGCGCCGAAGCCCAAAGCGGCGGCGCCGCAGCCGGCTGCGGCCAAATCTCCCGCGCCGCCTCCGCCGCCTAGCGCGAAGCCGGCCGGCCGTGCGGAACCGCCCGCGCCGGTGCCGCTGGCGGTCGACAACCGGTCGGACCAATACTACGAAATCAAGACGACGATCTTCAACGCGCTGATCGATACGATCGATCTGGCGCAACTCGCGCAACTCGATGCCGCATCGGCGCGGGAAGAAATTCGCGACATCGTCAACGAGATCATCGCGATTAAAGCCGTTGTTATGTCGATCGCCGAGCAGGAACAACTGCTCACCGACATCTGCAACGACGTTTTGGGCTACGGTCCGCTGGAACCATTGCTCGCGCGCGACGACATCGCCGACATCATGGTGAACGGCGCGGAGCGTGTATTCATCGAAGTCGCCGGCAAGGTGCAGCTGACCAACATCCGCTTTCGCGACAACGCGCAGCTGATGAACATCTGCCAGCGGATCGTGAGCCAGATCGGCCGCCGCGTCGACGAATCGTCACCGATATGCGACGCGCGCCTTCCCGACGGTTCCCGCGTGAACGTCATCGCCCCGCCGCTGGCGATCGACGGACCCACACTCACCATTCGTAAGTTCAAGAAAGACAAGCTGAAGATGGCGGACTTGATCCGCTTCGGCTCGATCTCGCCGGAAGGCGGCAAGGTGTTGGACGTCATCGGCAACTGCCGCTGTAACGTGTTGATCTCGGGCGGTACCGGTTCGGGTAAGACAACGCTGCTCAATATGATGACCGCGTTCATCGACGTGGACGAGCGCGTGATCACCTGCGAAGACGCCGCAGAACTTCAGCTGCAACAGCCGCACGTGGTTCGTCTCGAAACTCGCCCGCCGAACCTTGAAGGTACCGGCGAAATCACGATGCGCGATCTTGTCAAGAACTGTTTGCGTATGCGTCCGGAACGGATCATCGTGGGCGAGGTCCGCGGACCGGAAGCGTTCGACTTGCTGCAGGCCATGAACACGGGCCACGACGGCTCGATGGGCACGCTGCACGCCAACACGCCGCGCGAAGCTCTACAGCGTATCGAATCCATGATCACGATGGGCGGCTATAACCTGCCGTCCAAGACCATTCGCGAAATGGTCGTCGGTGCTATCGACGTGATCGTGCAGGCGGCGCGCCTGCGCGATGGCTCGCGGCGCATCACGCACATTACGGAAGTTATCGGCCTCGAAGGCGACGTGATCATTACGCAGGATCTTTTCCTTTACGAGATCACAGGCGAAGACGAGCACGGCAAGGTCAAAGGCCGGCATGCATCAACAGGAATTTCGCGGCCCGCTTTTTGGGACCGAGCGCGTTACTTCAACCGAGAGCAGGAACTGCTCGAGGCGCTCGAGGCGGCGGCCGCCAAATAGGGAGGTGGGGCGAAAAACCCCAAATAGGCGGCGATGGATCAAGGCACGCTGATGATTCTTGCAATCGCGCTGATGGCCGCTTTGGCGGTTGGCGGCGCGGCGTTCGCTTTTCTGGGCGCGGGCACGAACGGCAAGGCGAACAAGCGCGTCGCAGCGGCGACGCGCGGGTCGGGCCGGGGCGCCGGAGCCGCAAAGGCCAACGCGGATACGGCCGGCGAGTCTACCGCCAAGCGCCGCAAGCAAGTGCAAGAGACGCTCAAGGAAATCGAGCGCAAGCAAGAGCAAACGAAGGCGCGGCCTACGCTCGCCAACATGCTCGAGCAGGCGGATTGGAACATCGATCCGCGCAAGTTCCACATGATCACCGCTGGTCTTGCCGTCGTCGCGCTGATCGGGTTTTTCGTCATGGGCTATCCCTGGTATGTCGCGATCGGTGCTGCCTTCGTGGGCGGACTCGGGCTGCCGCGCTGGTATCTCGGCTTTACGATCGGGCGGCGCAAGAAGGCTTTCGTGAAGGAGTTTGCCAACGCCATCGACGTGATCGTGCGCGGCGTGAAGGCCGGTTTGCCGCTAAACGAGTGTCTGAAGATCATTTCGAACGAGGCGGGCGAGCCGGTGGGACCGGAATTCCGCCAGATCGTGGAAGGCCTAAAGGTTGGCGTGACGCTCGAGGACGGTTTGAAGCGTATGTACGATCGCATGCCGGTCGCCGAGGTGAACTTTTTTCAGATCGTGCTGACCATTCAGCAGAAGACGGGCGGCAACCTTTCGGAAGCGTTGGGCAATCTCTCAGGCGTGTTGCGCGACCGCAAGCGCCTGCAGGGCAAGATCCAGGCGCTGTCTTCGGAAGCCAAGGCATCGGCGGGCATTATCGGCTCGCTGCCGATTGTCGTTATGGGTCTCGTTTACGCGACAACGCCTGAGTACATCGCGTTGTTGTTCACGGACCGCTTCGGAAACTTCCTGCTCTTGTGCTGCGCCACGTGGATGTCGGTTGGCATCTTCGTGATGAAGAAAATGATTTCGTTCAAGTATTGAGCCGGAGAGCGTCGCCATGATGCAGTTTATCGACATGCTCTTCGACCGTCAGTTGGTCGTAACCGCGCTGACGGCGATTGCGACCTTCGCGACGATCTTGACGCTCGCCTATCCGTTGTTGGCCGGCGACAAGCTTGGGTCGCGGCTTAAGGCCGTCGCGATGCGGCGCGAAGAACTGCGCCGCATGCAGCGCGAAGCGCTGGCGAAGAAGGGGCAGCTCAGGACAAATCCCGTCGGCTTCATGAAGCAGACGGTCGAGAAGCTGAACCTGCGGAACATTCTCGAGTCGCCGAACACGAAGGAGAAGCTGTCGCGCGCCGGCTACCGCGGGCAAGCGGCCATCTATGCCTTCATGTTCTTCCGTTTCGTGATGCCGTTCTTGGTGTTCTTTGCGGTCATCGTCTACCTGTTCGTGCTGTCCAAGTACGACCTTCCGCCGTTGGGGAAGATTGGGATTGCGTTTGGTGGCGCGTTCGCGGGCTTCTACCTCCCCGACCTCTATGTGCAGAATATCATCGACAAGCGCATGGGTTCGATCATGAAGGCGTTTCCCGACGCGCTCGACTTGATGCTGATCTGCGTCGAGTCCGGTATGTCGGTCGAGTCGTCGTTCAATAAGGTTGCGGCCGAGATCGGCAGCCAGTCGGTCGAACTCGCGGAGGAGTTCGCGCTGACGACCGCGGAACTGTCATATCTTCCGGATCGCCGTCAGGCTTACGAAAACCTCGGCAAGCGTTGTTCGCACCCGGGCGTTCGCGCGGTTTGCACCTCGCTGATCCAAGCCGAGCGCTATGGTACGCCGTTGGGTACGGCGCTGCGGGTCATGGCGCTCGAAAACCGCGAAATGCGCATGATGGAGGCCGAGAAGAAAGCCGCGTCGCTGCCGGCTAAGCTGACCGTGCCGATGATCGTGTTCTTCCTGCCAGCGCTCTTTGTCGTCATCTTGGGGCCGGCATCGATCAAGATCATGAACCTCTAGTCCGGTTCAACCGGGGAAAGAAAAAGGCCGCGTTCCGGTTGGAGCGCGGCCTTTTGCTTTCGAGCGATGACTCGGTCAGTCGGCGTTTGCCACCGAGATCGACTTGCGGAGCAGCGAGCTTTGCTGCTGAGCCGGTTGGGCGGTCGTTGCTGCGGTCGGCGCTGCAGGCTTGGCGGCGTCCTTCTTTGGCGCAGTTACGGTCTTTGGCGTGATCGGCGTCGGCGTTTCAGCATCGTCGGCGATCGGCGCCATCTGAAAGCGTGACGGGGCGGCGGCGGGGGGCGCCACTGGCTCGGCGGTCACGACCGGAGCAGTTTCGGTGATTGCGGCCTCGGCGAGAGCAGGCGCCGGTTCGACTGCGGCGGCCTGCTCGGCCGGTTCAGCTATGGGTGCGGCGGCCACGGGCGCAGGCGCTGGTGTGGCAGCCTCCGGTGCTAGCGTCGGCTCGGCGTTGCCCGCGTCGAGCTGGCGCAGTACCGCCAGGTTGTTCGTCGCCTGGTCGGGCGCGAGGTCTTCGCGTGCCAGCTGCTCGGCTTCAGTCGAGTTGCCTTTGAGGCTGGCAATCATGGCCAGGTTTTGGCGCATTTGCGGGGTTGCGTCCGGGCGAGAGACCAGGCGGCGTAGCACAATCTCCGCTTGGTCGATGCGGCCAGCCAAGACGTGGGACATCGCAATATTGCTTTCAACCGCTGCGTTGGACGGCGAGAGCTTCAAGGCGATCTCGTAGTTTTGGCGTGCCGCGTCGTGATTGCCGCTTTGGTCGAGTGCCACACCATAGGCCGAGTAGGTCGACCAGTCAGAACTGTCCATTTGGATCGCGCGGGCCAGGAAGGGGATAGCATCCTGCGAGCGGCCTACGCCCGTCAATGCCTTTCCGTACTCCGAGAGAACGGCAGCGTCGTCCGGCGCCTTCATGACGACATCCTTCAGGACCGCCACAGCCTGACGGGCGCCGCCCATCAGGCGCAGATTGCGGGCAAAGTTGAGCGCGGCTTTGGTGTCGCCGCGATTTGCCTCGTACTTGGCACCCCAATAGGCGGCAGCGGCGGCGTAGTCCTGGTTTTCCGGGTCGTTGTTTTCGAATGCTGCGATTGCAGCTGTCCCGGCGGGCTGTTGCGAACCGAAGATTCCGGCGCCGCTGCAGCCGGTTAAGAGGGCTGCCGTGCCGGCAGCAATCGCTACTCTGCTCGCAGAGCGAAGCAGGTCGCGGCTCAGTCGTACCATTGTCAAATCCCCTCGCTTAAAGGTCGTGCGGCCACGCGAGACGCGGTTGTGGTCGCTGGGTTGAAAACGACCTAATCTCGCTGCAAGCGGATAACAAACGTTTAAGCATAAACACGCATTAACGCGTCTTCCCGCCGCGAGCTCGCGGGCGTATAAGACCCGCCTTGGAGGATGACTTTGGTGAGGCGAAAGGCGCGTCAGCTCACAAACTTGCTGATCGCGGTGTCGGCTGGCCTCCTAGCGTCTCCACTCAGCGCCCAGATCGAGCCTCCCGAGGCGCAGCGCATATCGCTTCAGATAGCGACAGGGCCGGTGTCCGGGTCCTACCTTCGTGTGGGCGAGGTCATCGCCAAGATCATCAGCCATCCGCCCGGCCTTGCGCGCTGCGATGCACCAGGCGTGTGCGGGCCGGAGGGGTTGATTGCCACGCTGCGCTCGTCCAGCGGTTCCGTTTCGAACGCAATCGCAGTGAATGCTGGTCGTGTGAAGTCGGGTCTGGTGCAGGGCGACGTTGCGGCTGCTGCCCGCGACGGCCGAGGGCCGTTTCGCCAGTCCGGACCGCTCGGGAACCTGCGCGTGATCGCGCGACTGCACGACGAAACGCTGCATCTCGTCGTGGCCACTCGCTCTCGCGTTCGCAAACTTGGCGACCTTGTCGGCAAGCGGGTCGGCATCGATGGGCCGCGCTCTGCAACCAATCATACGGTCCGTCTTCTTCTCGGCGCTGCCAAGGTTGATGCGAGAAAGCTAAAACTGTCATTCGAGACACCCATGCGTGCGAGCGAAGCCCTGCAAAACGGGAAGCTCGACGCGTTCTTCGTGATCGGCGCCGCGCCCGTGACGATTATTGATCGCGTGGTCCGGCGGGGGCAAGCGCGCGTCATCTCGTTGGATGCGGAGGCGATCGCGAAACTCACGCGCGACAATGCGATGTTCAGCCGGAGGATTTTGCCGAGCGACAGCTACCGCTCGTCGAAGGAAGTCACCACCCTTGACGTGGCGTCGGTTTGGGTCGTTCAGAAGACGCTGCCGGAGAACGTGGTGCGGGAGATCTTGCGGTCACTCTGGAACCCTGCGAACCGTGGGGAGTTGCGCCGTCTCGGCAAACTGGCGGCGACAATTGATCCGGCGAAGGCTGCCGAGAATTTGCCGCTTCCGCTTCACCCGGGGGCGGAGCGTTTCTATGCCGACGCCGGACGATAGGCACTCAGGAGATCCGAGTCCTGCGTCAACCCATCGGCACTTACTTGACCATGATCGTGCTGGGGTTCGCGCCGGTAGCGCTGGTCCTTCACTTCTACAACGTCCTGCCCAATAGAACCGTGATCCGGTGGGATCTCTTCGGCAACACGACGATACTCGGCACGCGCCCGGCGACCGTACTGGCGATGGCGAGTGCGGGAGCCGTTATCTCTGTTTGCGCTGTGGTGATCGGGGTATGGCAGAATAGAACGATGGCGGGCATGGGGTTGCGGCGGCCCTATCTCGCGCTCAATCTCGCGCAGGTCGGGGCGATCGCGTTGACGTGCTGCATGATCGTGAGCGACGCGCTGGGCCTTCAGTTCAAGATCAAGCCTATGATTCCGCCCGTCATGGCGGTTCTGGTGTTCGCGGCCGGCACTCTTCTTTGGCGACTCGATGCGTCGAAACCGGGCGCCCTGCGGTGGGTGGCGGTGTTGCTGCTTGCGAGTGCGGTGGGGTTGCTCGGCTTCAGCGCAATTGCGATGAAAGCGGTCGTTGGTTACTACGCTTCGGCACTTGCACTGCTTGCTATGGTCGCCGTCGCGCTGCCGGAGCGCGGGCGTTAGGGGGCTTCGATGAATATCGCCGACTTGTTTTCGATGTCTGCCACAGCTGCTGTTCCAATTTACGCGGTGACGTCCGCGACGCTGGAGGACGCACTGGCGGGTCCGCTGGAGCGGCACCGAAAATGGATCAAGGCGGTGGGCTTTGCGGCCGGCGCCGGCAAGCTGCAGATGCTTCCCGGCTCGGACGGCAGTCTCGCTGGTGTTTTGTTCGGGCTTGGGGGCAACGATGATCCCTTCGCGTGTGCAGCGCTGCCGGGCGGGTTACCTCAAGGCGCCTACATGCTTGCGCTTCGGCCACCAGGGAGCGACGGCAACCGCGTCGCGCTTTCGTGGGCGATGGGGGCGTATGCGTATTCGCGCCAGAAGTCGCAGGAGAAGGCGAAGGTTCATCCGCGACTCGTTTGGCCCGACGATGCCGATCGTGCGCATGTCACACGTGTCGCTCAAGGTCTGTTCTTGGCGCGCGATCTCGTGAACGCGCCGGCAAACGAATTGGGTCCGGCGGAGCTTGCGGAAGCGGCCGAACGTGTTGCCCGCGATCACGGCGCCACCTTCGCGACCGTCGTCGGGCGCGATTTGATCGCACAGAACTACCCGATGATTTGGGGTGTGGGGGCAGGGTCACCGCGCCTGCCCCGGCTCGCCGATATTCGCTGGGGTGACGCAAATCATCCGCGCGTAACGCTCGTCGGCAAGGGCGTTTGCTTCGATTCCGGCGGACTCGACATAAAGCCTTCGGCGGCGATGTTGACGATGAAGAAGGATATGGGCGGGGCCGCCGCAGTGCTTGCGATCGCGCATATGGTGATGGACGCGAAATTGCCGATCGCGCTTCGGGTGTTGATTCCGGCCGTCGAGAACAGCGTGTCGGGCGATGCTTATCGGCCGGGCGATGTGCTCAAGAGCCGGAAGGGGCTGACGGTCGAGGTCGGCAATACCGATGCGGAAGGGCGGCTCGTTCTGGCCGATGCGCTGACCGAAGCCGACCGCGAAGCGCCTGAACTTTTGATTTGCATGGCAACGCTCACCGGCGCGGCGCGCGTTGCCACGGGGTTCGACTTGCCGCCATTCTTCACGCAGGACGAAATGCTTGCGGCAGAGCTGGCTGCGGCGTCCGTCCTTGAAGCAGATGCGATGTGGCGCCTACCGTTGTGGCGGGGTTATCGCGACTTGATCGACAGCAAGGTCGCGGACCTCACGAACAATCCCGGGAGCCCAAATGGCGGGGCGATTACGGCAGCGCTGTTTTTGTCTTGCTTCGTCGACAAGTCGAAGGCGTTTGCGCACTTCGATATCGCAGCGTGGAACGACCGGACCAGACCCGGACGGCCGATCGGCGGCGAGGCGCAGGCTGTGCGCGCGATCTTTGCGATGCTGCGCGCGCGGTACGGGCGTCAGTAACCGCGCGCAAAGTCTACGACGTTTTCGGGCGGCAACCCTTCATCCATGCGGCGGATGGTGGCTACGACTTGGCGCATGAACGACTCCGGATCGGTGAAGGCTGCGGAGTGCGCGGTCACGACGATCTTCGGGTGCGACCAGAGGGGGCTTGTGGCGGGTAGCGGTTCGGCGCCGAAGACATCGAGCGTTGCGCCCCGCAGGTGACCGCTGTCGAGCGCTTTGATCAAATCCTCTTCGACAACATGGCCGCCGCGCGCCGCGTTGATGATGCAGGCCTCCTTCGGAAGAGCGGCTAACGTCCCGGCGTTCAAGATGCCGCGCGTGTCTGGCGTTAGGGGCAGCAAACAAACGAGAATGTCGCTTTGCGCGAGAAACGGCTGCAGCTGCTCCTGCCCGTGAAACGTCATCACGCCTTCAATGTGTTTTGGTGTCGCGCTCCAGCCCGAGAGTTGATAGTTGAGCGCGCTCAAGGCCTTTGCTGCGGCTTGGCCCAAGACGCCAAAGCCAAGTATGCCGACGCGCATGTGGGGTGCGCGCGGCGCCGCCAGCTGGCGCCACTTCTTTTCGCGCTGAAGCTCCGCGAAATCGTGCAAACGGCGGTGCCAATAGAGCACACCCAACACGACGTATTCGCTCATCGCCTGTGCCAACGTGTCGTCGACGACGCGCACGAGTGGTACGTGACGCGGGTAGCTTGGGTCGGCCACAATGCCATCGACACCTGCGCCCATCGAGAAGACAACCTTCAAGTTCGGCAGTTTGCGCAAAGAACCGGGAGCGGGTTTCCACGCAATGCAGTAGGCGATGTCGTCGGTCTTTGCGGCATCAACCGTCGAGCAAATCGCGAGATCGGGGAGATCCTTGCGCAGATGGGTCGTCCAGCGCTCCTGCGGAAAGCCCGGCAAATCAAAGAGCAGTGCGCCCTGCGGCATGAGTTGCGATCCTGCACGAAAAGTCCGGCGCAGCTTGATGCTGCGCCGGACGGGAAATCAATAAAATTGGCGGGCGTTAGTGCGCTGGTGGCTTCGCT
>CXWJ01005191.1_pt1 | contig 49343 bp, 39 predicted proteins | sample 590841 | NCBI WGS metagenome assembly CXWJ01 (sample SAMEA3498367, study PRJEB10139) | wastewater metagenome | biome: wastewater treatment plant; material: activated sludge | place: Austria | collected 2015-01-21 | reverse complement strand
CTTTTTTTGAAGGATAGTCCATTCTTTCCCTTGCGCCCTATTTCTATATGCGGTTGCCCTGAACTGCCACAACTTTCACTTGTCGGCGCTTTCGGTCTGATATAGCATGAATCCGCCATGCACGATACACGGTTACCACTCATCAACAGCGGCCGGGCCGGGCGCTGCCGTCTGCTCCTCACTCTTGGGGCGGTAATCCTCTGCCTCGCGGCGGGGATCGGCTGCCGGCCTCAGGACGAAGCGGCTCTCCCGGCCGACGGCACGCCACGGGCCGACGGCACACCACGGGCCACGCCCAGCGGCGTCCAGGCCATCGTCACCCGCATCGTGCAACAGATCACCGTCGTTACTCGCACCCCCGACCCGGCGGCCGCCGTGGCCGAGGAGCAGCCGCCGGTCGAACTGGACTTGAGCCTTAGCGGCCGGCTGCCCAATCTGGATCCCGGTCTGGCCGAGACCCAGGCCCAGCTCGATCTGACCCAGAATCTGTTCGCCGGGCTAACCAATTACNNGGAACTGGCGACGACCTGGTCGGTGGGCAGCGACGGCCGCACCTGGACGTTTAACCTGCGCGATGACGTATTCTGGGTGCGCCCACAAAGCCCACGGCCGGGCAGCGAAGACTTGTGGTCGGCCGAGGTGGTGCGCCCGGTGGTGGCCGACGACGTGGTGTTCGCCGTGCAGCGCCTGTGCGGTCGCGATGTGGAGACTCCGCTGACCTTCTCCCTGTTCATCATCGACGGCTGCGAGGCGGTCTTCACCACGCTTGAGCCGACGGCGGCCGATCTGGCGGCCATCGGCATCCGCGCCGTGGACCCCACCACCCTGGAGATTCGGCTGACGGAACCGGCGGGCTACTTCCTCACCATCACCAGCATGGCCCTGTTCCAGCCCGTGCCGCGCGACCTCGTCACGGAGATGGGCGACGAATGGCTGGACGCGGCCGGCGAATATAGCACCGGCTGGCAGACGCCCGACAATCTGGTGACGTCCGGGCCATACCTGCCCATCCCGACGGAGTTCACATCGCAGCGCGTTGTCCTCCATCACAACCCATTGTGGCCGCTGGATCGGCCGGGCAACGTCGATGTGGTCAACCTCACCTTTCTCGATGATGAAATGGACGCCTATGAATTGTGGCAGGATCGCGCGCTGGACATCGCGCCGCTGCCCCTGACGGAGCGCGAAGCGTTTTTAGAGCGGTCGCCCACCAAGGCGCAAGTGATCCCCGATTTGATCCTCTTCTACCTCGGCTTTGATTTCGGCAGCCAGGTTTTTCGCGAGCCGGAAATACGCCGCGCCTTCAGCGCGGCCATCGACCGCGAGCGGCTGATCGCCGAATTACACGACGGGCGGGGCATTCCCATGCGCCACGCCTCATCGCCCGGTGTCGTCGCCGCTATCCCGTTCGGCGAGGTGGGCGTTGGCTATAGCCCCGACTACGCCCGGCAACAATTGGCCGCCAGCACCGTCCGCACTTGCCCGCTGCTGCCGCCCATCATCTTGCGGGTGAGTTCGGCCGACCTGTCGCTGCGCCAGGCCGAACTGATCCGCGATATGTGGGTCGAGGAACTGGGTTGCCTCACGGAGAGCATCAGCATCGAGCAGGTGCAATTCGGCGAGCTGCTGGCGTCCACCCGCCAGGATGCCACCGGCCGGCCGGACAGTTGGGAGCTGGCCTGGTCGCCCACCCTGCCCGATGCCCACAACATGCTCAACGATCTGCTCCATTGCCGCGACAGCGAAAACCGCCAGAACCGGGAATGCGACGAGACCGACGCGGCGCTGAGCCGCGCCGGCGGGCTGATCGATCCGGCCGAGCGCGCCGCCCTCTATCGCCAGGCGGAATCCCAGTTCTTCAACGAGAGCGGCACGTTTCCGATCATCCCTCTCTACATTCGCACCAGCGAAATCATTCTCCAGGAGTGGATTACGTTCACGCCCGTCGTGTCCGGCGGCCAGCAGTGGGATCGCATCCTGCTGCAAGCTGAACTCAAGGAACTGGAGAAGAGCCGTTAGCGTGGAACAGTTAGCTGAGTGGGCTTCTACTTACGGTTTGTCGCTGGACACGAACCAGTTGGCGCAGTTCGCGGCTTACGAAACGCTGCTATTGGAGTGGAACGAGCGCATCTCCCTGACAGCCATCCGCGATCGCCGCGAGATTCGCATACGCCACTTTCTGGACGCGCTGACCTGCGCCACCGTCACCGGCCCCCTCGATGGCCGCGCGCTCATCGACGTGGGCAGCGGCGCGGGCTTTCCCGGCCTGCCGCTGAAGATCCTCTACCCTGATCTGCGGCTGACGCTGGTGGACAGCGTCGCCAAGAAGGCGCACTTTCTGGAGCTTGTGGCCGGGGAGTTGGGGCTGCGCGAGGTGACCGTGCTGGCCGAGCGCGCCGAGACGCTGGGGCAGGACGCCGCCTTTCGCGAACGGTTCGATTGGGCCACCGGCCGGGCCGTGGCCGAGTTGCGCGTATTGGCCGAACTGCTGCTGCCGCTGTGCCGGGTGGGCGGCCACGTGCTGGCCCAGAAAGGGGACAGCGCCTCGGCCGAAGTCGCCGCCGCCGGGCCGGCCATCGCCGCGTTGGGCGGCGGCCCGGCCACTGTCACGACCATCCGGTTGCCGGAGATGGACAAAGCCCACTATCTGGTCCTCATCCCCAAGATCGCGCCGACGGCTGGGCGTTATCCGCGCCGCGCCGGTATGCCCGCCAAGCGCCCGCTCTAGCTGTCGGCCGACACCCGCCCGCCGGCCACGGTCAGGCTCGTCGCCTGGGCCAGGAAGTCGTCGGGGAACATGCCCGGGTCGGTGGCCGTCAGCAGCGCCTGGGCCATGCCCTTGCCCCGCACCTGGTCGGCCACGTAGGCCAGCAGCGCCGCGCGGCGGTGCAAATCCAGTTCGGCGATCACTTCGTCCAGCAGCAGGATGGGCACGTCGGCCGTGGTGGCCTTCATCCAGTTGATCTCGGCCAGCTTGAGGGCCAGGATCGCCGTGCGCACCTGCCCGCGCGAGCCGAACTGCCCCAGATTCTTGCCGTTGACCAGGATGGCCCAATCGTCGCGGTGCGGCCCGACGGTGGAAGCGCCGCGGGCCAGGTCGGCGGCCCGCGCCGCGGCCAGTTCGGCGGCGAAACGCTCGCCAATGAGCGCCGCGTCGGTGCTGGCTTGCAGCCAGTCGCCATCGGCCAGCGAGCCGTCGGCGGTCTTGCGGCCGTTGGCGTGCCAGCCGGGCAGATAGCCCAGCCGCAACGACTCCTTGCCGCCGATCAACTCCTGGAAATAGATCTCCTGCGCCTGGTGGCCCATCTCGGTGATGAACCGCGCCCGCCGCTGCCAGACGCGGCTGCCAGGCTCGATCAGCTTGTCGGTCAGGATTTGCAGCACCTCGGCCGACTGGCGCGCCTGCCCCTCGGCCATGCGCCGCAACAGGGCATTGCGCTGCTCCAGCACCTTGTTATAGGCCGACAGGTCGCGGCAATAGTCGGCGTCCACTTGGCACAGGGTCACGTTGAGGTAGCGGCGGCGGTTGGCCGGCGCGCCGGTCGCCAGTTCCACGTCTTCGGGCAGGAACAGCACCACGCGCAGTTGGCCCAGCAGATCCATCAGCCGCACGTTGCGCCGGTTGATGAGCGCCTCGCGCCGGAAGCCGCTCGCGCCGTTGCCCGCCCAGGCCCCGCGATCCTCCACGATGAGGCGCATCTCCAGGTGGGCCGGCGTATCGGGCCGCGCCACGTCGGCCACCAGCCGGCCGACGACCACCGGCTCATCGGCCAGCAGCGCGTCCCAGTTGATGAGTTGCTGATCCTGGCTGGTGTGGGGCGAGCGTGTCGTCGCCAGAAAGTAGATCGCCTCCAGCAGGTTCGTCTTGCCCTGGGCGTTGTCGCCATGTAGCAAGATGACCCCGCCCGGCAGGTCCAATTCCAGACGGCTGTAATTGCGAAAGTTGGTCAGCGAAAGCCGGCGCACTTGCATGGCCCGAAAGATAGAGCCAATTGGCGCGATTGGCAAACCATCAAGACCTGACAGGTCGGCGGTCAGGGTGTCCATCGGATTCGAGAGTGGGCCGCCGACCTGTCAGGTCTTACCCGCTCCTGAGAGGGTTTGCGACGGGCGGGCGACCATGTTATTCTTGCCCGGCAACGGGCGACATAAAGGCCCAATCTATGCGGGAGACGGCTCCCTGGAGATAGCGGTGATTGAGGATACAAATCGTTCCAATCGCTCTTTTGGTCGCGTCGTGCTGATTGCGCTGCTGGGCGGGCTGGTGGCGCTGGCCGTGGGCATCTTCCTGGCCGGGCGGCTCATCCCCCGGCCGCAGGTGGGCATCATCCGCCTCAGTTATGAGATCGGCAGCCTGTCCACCTATGAGATCACCGAGCAATTGAAATATGCCCGCGATAATCCGGCGGTCAAGGCCGTGGTCGTGGTGATGAACAGCCCCGGCGGCTCGGCGGCGTTCAGCGAAGAACTCTTTCTCGACGTGTTGCAGACGCGCGAGCAGTTGCCCGTCGTCGCCTCCATCGACCTGTTGGCGGCCAGCGGCGCCTATTACATGGCCGCCGCGACCGATGAGATCTACGCTAAGCCCACTTCCAATGTCGGCAGTGTCGGCGTCATCGCCTCGCTGCCCGGCGACGTCTACATCGAGGAGGATTTGCTGACCACCGGCCCCTACAAGGCTTTCGGCGGGACGCGCGATGGCACCGTGCGCCAGATCGAGCGGGCCAAGTTCGCCTTCCTCGACGCGGTGCGCGTGGGGCGCGGCGAACGCCTGACGATGGATCTAGCCGACCTGTCGCGGGCCGAAATCTATACCGGCATCCAGGCTCTTGATTACGGACTGATCGACGGACTGGGTTCGGGCGAGGAGGCCATCGAGCGCGCCGCTACCTTGGCCGGCCTGCGCGATTATGAAACGGTCGAACTGTATCCGGTCACCTTCGACACCGAGTTCATCCCCCTGCCCCTCTTCCGCTACCAGCCGGAGCCGGTGGATGAGGCTCGCCTGTGGGCCGCGCCCAGCAATCTCGCGCCGGGCATCTACTACCGCCACATCGAGCCGGCCGGTATCCGCTAAGCGCCTACCACCACATCTGCCACCGATACCGCCACGGACAAACGCCATGCGCAAAGCCGCCATCCTCGTTGTCATCTTCCTGTTAATGCTGCTGGCCCCGTTGGCCGTGCGCTATCTGCAATTCTACCGGCCGTTCAGCGCCTCGCGGGCCGCCCCGCCCGTCTACACCGGCGAGGGCATCCCGGCCGTGCCCACCCCGGCCACCAGCGCGTTTGTCGATGAGCCGGTGGCCCATCGCGGCGATGGCGACGGCACGGACGGCATCGTCGTGCTCGATCAGGCCCACGACAACCAGTTCGACCTGGCGGAAATCGCCCATTTTGACAGCCTGCTGGCCGGGCGCGGCTACCAGTTGGCCCCATTTGCCGAGGGCGAGCTGGCCGACGCGCTGCGGCCGGCCGACGCGCTCATCGTCATTGCCCCGCTGGGCGGCTACTCCCCGGCCGAGGTGCTGGCCGTGCGCGAATTCACCGCGCGCGGCGGCCGTGTGCTGCTGGTGGGCGACCCGACGCGCTACAACGTCGCGTTCGACGAGGCCGACATCTTCGCCCCGCCCATCGTCCGCTCGGCCCAGGTGCCGCTCAACGACCTGGCGAACGCCTTCGACATCACCTTTCGCGGCGATTATCTCTATAACACGGAGGAGAACGAGGGTAACTTTCGCAATATCCTGCTGGGCGAAGACGGTTTCGCGCCGAGCGAATTGACCGACGGGCTGGAGCGGCTGGCCTTCTATAGCAGTCACTCGCTGGAACTGGGGCCGTCGGCCGCGGCGCTGCTGTCGGGTGACGACGACACGTGGTCATCGGCCACCGACCGGCCGGGCGGGCTGACCCTGGCCGCGCTCAGCCCGGCCGGCGACGAGGCCGCCGTGCTGGCCCTGGGAGACTTCCACTTTCTCATCGATCCGTATAACGCCGTCTACGATAACGGCGAGTTTGCCGCCCGCGTGGCCGATTTTCTGACGGCCAACGGCGACGGCCCGGCGGCGCTGGCCGCATTCCCCTATTTCCTGCGCGCGCCGGTCGATCTGACCTATAGCGGCGATCCTGAGCTGGGGCCGGATGCCTTCGACGACATCATCGCCCTGCAAGCCGCTTTGCGCGGTGTCGGGCTGCCGCTGGCCCTGGCCGCCGACCCCGCGGCCGACCGCGACACCCTGACCCTCGGCCTCTACAATCAGGCCGGCGACGTGGCCGACGCGCTGGAACGGGCGGGCATTGAATTAACCATCCGTCCGGCCATCTCGCCGCCGGCCGGCGACGAGGCAGACGAGGAACCGGCCAACGGCCAGAGCGACGCGCCCGCGACCGGCGTGCGCGTCATCGAGTCGAGCCTGGGCACGGTGCAGATGTCGGGCAGCGCCCTCATCCTGCTGGACACGACGGACGAACGGCGGCAGGTCATTGTCCTGGCCGCCAGCAATGACGGCCTGGAGCGCGCCCTGGCCCGGCTCCAGCCCACCGCGCCGGCGGCCGGGGCCGATTTCTCCGACTGCCTGCTGCAAGCCAACGTGGCGATTTGCCCCACGGGCGTCGAGAACGAGCCGGTGGAGTACGAGTTGGTCACCAGCGGCCCCGGCGAGGCGAGTGACGAACCGGCGGCCGAAAGCGACGAGGAGCCGGCGCCCCGGCCGGACGAAGAACCGAGCGCCCCGGCCGAAGCCGCCGACCAGGGCGCCATCGCGCTGGGCGAGACGAAGAGCGCCGAACTGGCCGCCGAAGAGGCCCACGCCTGGACGTTTAGCGACGGCCCGGCCACTATCGACATCGTGGTCGATGGCGCCGAGGACATGGACAGCGTGGTCGAACTCTACGATCCCAACAACGATCTCATGGGCAATATGGATTCGACCTTTGCCGGCGATGTCGAGGAGATGCGCGGCATCGAGATTCCCGACGAAGGCGACTATACCATTCGCGTCCGCGACTTCTTCAACGATGGCGGCAGCTATGAGTTGAGCGTGACCGCGGGCGAGCCGGGCGACGATGACGGGGCGGGCGCGCCGGGCAACCGCGTCTTCATCTTCGCCGACGACGACGGCGAGCCGCTGGGTGACGGTCTGACCAGCGCCGACGCCTTCGCCGAGGGGCTGGCCTCCGGCTACGACGTCACCGTCTGGACCAGCAGCACCGACGGCCCGCTGCCGGCCGATACCCTGGCCGATTATGACCTGGTGATCTGGGATTCGGGCACCTACCGCGACGAGGATGGCCTGTTCAGCCAGGACTCCGGGCGCATCATTGAGTATTTGGACGCCGGCGGCGATCTGCTCATCAACGGCTCGTCGCCCACGATCCTCGGCCCGGTCGAGTTGGCCCCGCTGGCGAACGTAGCGATTGTGGCCGACAACCCGGTGTTGAGCGACGGCTTCAATGACGGCGATCTTCTGGAACTGGACGACACCTATGAAGCGGCTATATCGGATAACACCAACACGGCCGCCAATGAGGTCATCTTTCTGGCCCGCGCGCCGGAAGAGGAAGGCGCGGGGGCGGTCGTCGCTCTGGCCGCCGACGCCATCAACCCCGGCGATCCGCAATCGATCATTCTGTTTGCGCCCTTTGTCGCCCTGCCGGCCGAGGCGCGCGCGCAACTCTTAGCCAATATGATGGCCTGGTTTGGAATGGCATGACTTCACCCGACGTAATTTTCATCGTCCTGGACACGCAGCGGGCCGACCGGCTGGGCTGCTACGGCCACACGCGGCCGACCAGCCCCAATCTGGATCGCTTTGCCGCCGAGGGCGCGCTGTTCGAGCGCGCCGTTTCGCCCGCGCAATGGACGATCCCCAGCCACGCCTCGCTCTTCACCGGCCTCTACCCCACGGCCCACGGCGTGACGCAGTCGTCGCAAAGCCTCAGCGCCAACCGGCCGCATCTGGCCGAGGTCATGCGCCGTCTGGGGTATGAGACCATCGGCTTCTGCAATAACCCACTGGTGGGGGTGCTGAACAACGGCTTCAAGCGCGGCTTCCAGACCTTCTACAATTACGGCGGGGCTTTCCCCAGCGTGCCCGATAGCTCCAACCCGTGGCCGTGGCCGGTCAGTCGCCTGGCTGAGAGCTACACCCAGTTCCTGCGGCGCATCTCCTACCCCATCCAGAACTTCGTCGGCCGCTCCGACCTGGCCTTCCGCATCTCGCTCCACGCCTGGCTGACGCCGCTGTGGTCGAAAATCGCCAATTTCAAGGGGCAGAACGAGCGCTCGACGCAGGACGTCGTCCAGTTTCTACAGGATCGCGAAGAGAATACGTCCGACCAGCCGCTGTTCCTCTTTATGAACCTGATGGAAACCCATCTGCCGTTCTGGGCGCCGGCCGAATTCGTGGATCGCATCGCCCCCTATTTCCGCCACAGCAAGGAAGCGCGGGCCATCATGCGCGCCTGGAACCGCGAGGCGTATCGCTGGGCCGCGCCGCTGGCCGCGCCGCTGGACGAACTGGAAGAGCGGGTGCTGAAGGATATGTACGACGCCGAGGTCGCCTATCAGGATGACTATCTGGGCGCGCTATTCGACACGCTGGCCCACCGCCGCCGCAACCGGGACACGCTGACCATCATCGTGGCCGATCATGGCGACGGCCTGGGCGATCACAACTTTTTCGGTCACGCTTTTGTGGCCTATGACGAGTTGGTGCGCGTGCCGCTGATCATGCATTGGCCGGGCAAGGTGACCGCCGAGACGCGCATCGCCGCGCCGGTCAGCACCCGCCGCGTCTTCCATACCATCCTCGACGCCGCCGCGCCCGCCGCCGAACAATCGGCCGCGCTCGATGAGGCGCTGGGCGACGACGCCGGCCACGCCCGTCGCCTCAGCCTGCGCCACACCCTGGCCGGGCGCGACCCGGAACAGGAAACGGCCTTCAGCGAAATCTATCCGCCGCTCAACTTCGTTAAGGCCATCGAATCGCGCCAGCCGGAACTGCTGGCCCGCTATCGCTGCCTGTCGCCCCGGCGGGCCGTCGTCCGCCCGGCGCGCGAGGACGCGGGCGCGCCGCTCAAGCTCATCACCGTCGATGACACGCCGGAAGAACTCTACAATCTGGCCGCCGACCCGCCGGAAACGGACAACCGGCTGGCCGCCGACCCGCTCGTGGCCGCGGCGCTGGCCCTGGCCCTCGACCAGATGGCGCAACGCGCCGCGCGGGAGCAAGAGGCGCAACCGGCCGGCGCGGCCGTCGAGCTGGACGGCGACGAATTGCTGCGGCAGCGGTTGCGCGGACTGGGCTATCTGGAATAATAAAGCCGCCGCCGGTCAGGGCTATCCGGCCCGCCCCGCGGCATATCTTATCTTTGTAACGGGTGAAACATGCTGGACGGAATCAATATCGACCCTATCGCCTTCACAATCCCCATCGGCGACGGGTTCCCCATCTATTGGTATGGCATCATCGTCACGGTGGGCATCGCCATCGGCGTCCTGTGGGGGGCGCGTGAGATCGCCAAACGCAACCAGAACGTCGATGAGTTCTTCAACGGGCTGATCATCGTCATCTTCAGCGGCTATCTCTTCGCTCGCCTGACCTACGTGCTGTTGGAGGTCTTCGCCGGGCGCGGCGACCAGTTCGAGACCTTTCTGGACGTAATCAACATCCGCTCGGGCGGCATCAATATCCTGGGCGGCTTCATCGGCGCGGCCATCGTTGGTTGGCTATACCTTCGCTGGCGGCGGCTAAACTTCTGGCATTATGCCGACGTAGCCGGGCCGGCGGTGCTCATCGCCCAGGGCATCGGCCGCTGGGGCAACTTCATCAACCAGGAACTGTATGGCCCGCCGACGACGCGGCCGTGGGGCATCCTCATCGATGAGCCTTATCGCCTGCCGCAATATACCGACCTGGTGCAATTTCCGCTGGAGACGACGCGCTTCCACCCCACCTTCCTATATGAGTCCATCTGGCTCATCCTGGGCTTTTTTGTGCTGGTCGCCCTGAACAGCCGCTTCCGGGATCGCTGGCGGCCGGGCACGCTGTTCGGCATCTTCCTCATCTGGTGGGGCGCGGGCCGGGCCTTCCTGGAATTCTTCCGCCCCGACCAGCCGACCATCGGCAGCTCGCCCATCACCTATTCGTTCCTCATGGCGCTGGGGCTGGCGCTGGCCGGCGTGTGGGTCGTGCTGTCGCGCAATGAGCGCATGCCGCAGATCTTCGGCCGCCGCCGCCAACGGGTCGTCAAGCCCAAGCCGCGGCGTCAGNNCGGCGACATATCTCTCAGCATCCCGGTCATCGCCGCGGCGATGGACACCGTCACCGAGGCCCCAATGGCGATTGGCCTGGCCCGCCTGGGCGGCATCGGCGTCATCCACCGCAATCTGACCCCGGCCGAGCAGGCCGAGGAAGTCGATAAGGTCAAGCGCTCGGAGTCGGGCATGATCGTCGATCCGCTGACGCTGCGCTCCGACGCCACGCTGGCCGACGCCGAAGCGCTGATGAGCCACTACCACATCTCCGGCATCCCCATCACCGATGAGGATGGCCGCCTGGTGGGCATCCTGACCAACCGCGACACGCGCTTCGTGACGCCCGGCGCGCAGCCCATCGCCGACTACATGACCAGCGACGGGTTGGTGACGGCCTCTGTGGGCACCAGCCTGGAAGAGGCCAAGGCCATTCTCCATCGCCACCGCATCGAAAAGCTGCCGCTGGTGGACGGCGACGGCCGCCTGAAAGGGCTGATCACCGTCAAGGATATCCTCAAGAAGATCGACTACCCCGACAGCGCCACCGACGAGCGCGGCCGGCTGCTGTGCGCCGCGGCCATCGGCGTGGGCGACAAGGCGCTGGCCCGGCTCGATCTGCTGGTCGAGGCCGGGGTAGACGTGGCGACCATCGACACCGCCCACGGCCACACCCGGCTGGTCATCGACACCATCCGCGCCGCCAAACAGCGCCACCCCAGCCTGCCGATCATCGCCGGCAACGTGGCCGGCGGCGAGGGCGCGCGCGATCTGATCGAGGCCGGGGCCGGAGCGATCAAGGTCGGCATCGGCGCGGGATCCATCTGCACCACGCGCATCGTGGCCGGGACGGGTGTGCCGCAGATCTCGGCCGTGGCCGCCTGCGCCGCCGTCTGCCGCCACTATGACGTGCCCCTCATCGCCGACGGCGGCATCAAGTACAGCGGCGACATCGTGAAGGCGCTGGCCGCCGGGGCTGATCTGGTGATGCTGGGGTCGATGCTGGCCGGGCTGGAAGAAAGCCCGGGCGAGATCATCCTCTACGAAGGGCGGCGCTACAAGGTCTATCGCGGCATGGGCAGCATGGGCGCGATGCAGGGGCACGGAGCCGACCGCTACGGCAGCGCCACACCCTCGCCCACCGGCGGCCCGGCCGGCGGCCAGATTCGTGACAAGCTCGTGCCCGAAGGCGTCGAAGGGCAAGTGCCCTACAAGGGCCAACTGCGCGAGGTCATCTACCAGATGATGGGCGGCGTGCGCTCCGGCATGGGTTACGTCGGCGCCTGCGACCTGGCCGAACTGCGGGCCAAGGCCCAATTCGTGCGCATCACCAACGCCGGCCTGCTGGAAAGCCACCCCCACGGTATCCTCATCACCAAGGAAGCGCCGAATTATCAGGCGCGGAGATAATTACGAATTCAGAGGGTGCTAGGTGCTAGGTGCTAGGGGCTAGGGAAGAGGGTGCATTATGACGAATCACGAAGTCATAGCGCGCTACCCTAGAACCTAGCACCAAGAACCTAGCACCTAGAACCTAGAACCTAGCACCTAAAACCTATCCCCTACTCTTATGAATAAAGGCATGCTTTACGCGGCCGGGGCCTACATTATCTGGGGCTTGCTGCCGCTTTACTGGAAGGCGCTCCACGTCGTGCCCGCCGGGCAAATCCTGTCCCAGCGCATCGTCTGGTCGCTGTTCTTCGTGGCCGTGATGCTGACGGCGCGCCGCCAGTGGGGTTGGTTGCGGGGGGCGTTGCGCCGGCCGCGCGTCATCCTGACCTTCGCCCTGTCCGGCACGCTGTTGGGCCTCAACTGGTTCATCTACATCTGGGCCGTCAACGCCGGCCACATCGTCGAGACCAGCCTGGGCTACTTCATCAACCCGCTGGTCAACGTCTTGCTCGGTTATCTCATCTTGAAGGAGCGGCTGCGCCCGGCGCAATGGCTGGCCCTCAGCGTGGCCCTGGCCGGTGTGCTCTATCTGGCCATCAGCTTCGGGGCGTTTCCGTGGATTGCCCTGACGCTGGCCTTCTCCTTCGGCACGTATGGCCTGATCCGCAAGACGGCCCCGCTGAATTCGGCCGAGGGGCTGTTCATCGAGACGGCCGTCCTCTTCCTGCCCGCGTTCGGCTTTCTGCTGCTCATGGAGTCGCGCGGCGTGGGCGCCTTCGGCCACGCCGGGCGGCCGGTGACGCTCCTTTTGATCGGCGCGGGCATCGTCACCAGCATTCCGCTGTTGCTCTTCGCCGCCGGGGCGCGCCGCATCCCGCTGACCACGCTCGGCCTGCTGCAATACATCGCCCCAACGATGCAATTTCTCATCGGTGTGCTGGTCTATAACGAAACCTTCGGTCTGACGCGCCTGATTGGGTTTGGGTTGGTGTGGTTGGCGTTGGTGCTGTATACGGTCGAGAGCCTCATAAACCGGCGGGGAATAGTCACACCGACCTCGGTTGAGACAACCTAAAACGTACCGATGAGTGACGACAAAGATCACAATAAGGGCTGGTATTTTCGAGGATACTTACCGCACTTTGATCAGTCTGAGGTTGTGCAGGGGATAACCTTTCGCTTATATGATTCAATGCCGGCCGATGTAGTCGAACGGATGAACTCGATCGCCGATTTAGATAATGACACTGCTAAACGCGCACATGCTGAGAAGTACCTGAACGCAGGTTATGGAGCATGTTACTTACGCGTACCATCTGTAGGCAAATTAGTTGAGGATGCTCTGCTCCATTTTGATGGTCAACGGTATCATCTGTTGGCTTGGGTAATCATGCCCAATCACGTTCACATACTTGCCAAACAACTGACAGGATATCCTCTCGACAAGATTGTACATTCATGGAAATCATTTACGGCCCATAAGGCGAATAAATTGTTGAATCGAACGGGGGATTTTTGGTTTCGCGATTATTACGACCGCTACATACGAAACACAGAGCATCTAGGGCGGGCAATTGATTATATTCATTATAACCCAGTGGTAGCCGGTCTGGTGGAGAAGCCCGAGGATTGGCCGTTTAGCAGCGCAAGATATTGGAATAAACAGTAACATGGATCGCCACCGTCTCGGTGGCATGCTTATCATTAACAATTGATGGCGGGACAACGGCGCTCCCATCCAATTGGATCGCCACCGTCTCGGTGGCATGCTTACCATCAACAACTGCCGGCGGGACGCCGGCGATCCATTATCCAGTGCGATGATAGACTTTAACCACAATACCTTCATCTCCCCCTTCACCTGGCGCTACGGCAGCCAGGAGATGCGCTATCTTTGGTCGGAACTCCACAAGCGGCGGCTGATGCGCCGGGTGTGGGTGGCGCTGGCCGCGGCCCAGCACGTGGCCGGGCTGGTATCGGCCGAGCAACTGGCCGATCTGGAGCGCCACGCCGACGACATCGACATCGCGCGCGCCCTGCAAATCGAACGGGAAACCCGCCACGACGTGATGGCCGAAATCCGCGCCTACGCTGAGCAATGCCCGGTCGGCGGCGGCGTCATCCATTGGGGAGCGACCAGCGCCGACATCACCGACAACGTCGACGCCCTGCGCCAGCGCGAAGCGGCGCGGCTGCTCCTTGAGGGGCTGCAACGGCTGCTGGCGGCCTTCGCCCGGCGCATTGACGAGACGGCCGACCTGCCCGTCATGGCCCACACCCACATCCAGCCGGCCGAGCCGACAACCCTCGGCTACCGCCTGGCGATGTATGCCCAGGACTTGCTGGAAGATTTCAAACAGCTACAGGCCCTCACGACTACCCTGCGCGGCAAGGGCTTCAAGGGCGCGGTGGGCACGCAGGCCACCTTTGTCGAGATGCTGGCCGGCACGGAGATGACCGCCGGGCAATTGGAAGAGCTGGCGATGGNNCGCCTCGACCTGCCCTGTTTCGCCATCGCCAGCCAGACCTACACCCGGCAACAGGATTTGCGGGTGCAGCAGGTCCTGACGGGTATCGCCTCAAGTTTACATAAATTCGCGCTTGACTTCCGGCTGCTGCAATCGCCGCCTTTCGGCGAATGGGCCGAGCCATTTGGCCGGCGTCAGGTCGGCTCGTCGGCCATGCCCTTCAAGCGCAATCCCATCAACGCCGAGAACATTTGCTCGCTGGCCCGCTACGTGGCGGCACAGACGGCCGTGGCCTGGGACAACGCCGGGCAGGCCATCCTGGAGCGCAGCCTGGATGACAGCGCCAACCGCCGCCTCTACCTGCCCGAAAGCTTCCTGGCCGTGGACGAAATGTTGCGCCGGGCGACGACGCTGGTCGAAGGCATGACCATCGACCGCGAGCAGATCGGCCGCAATCTGGCCCGCTATGGCCCGTTCGCGGCCACCGAGCGGGTGCTGGTGGCCGCCGTGCGCGCCGGGGCCGACCGGCAAGAGGTTCACGAGTGGCTACGCGAAGTCAGTTTACGCGCCTGGGAGGCCGTGCGGCGCGAAGAACCTAACCCGCTGGCGGAACTGGTGGCCGGTGATGCCCGTCTGGCGGCTTTCCTGCCGGCCGATGAACTACGCGGATTGATGGACGCCGGCGGCTACGTGGGCACGGCCGCCGATCGGGCTTTGGCGCTGGCCGCCGCGCTGAGGGCGGCGACGTGAGCGACAACCCATTCCAGCCCCGTCGGCCGAGGCCAATTTCGCCCCGGCCGCCCCCTTTTTCCTACCTTATCCGGTAGAGCCTGTTTCTTCACTGAGCTGGTAGACGCTCGGAACCTTGGGCGCTTGCCGCGATGCGATCATATCGGACAGGGTATCGCGGGCGCTGATCAGGCTGCTCAACGAGAGTTGATCGATTGCCGGGCCACGCTCGCCACGATTTACGGTATACAGGGTCGCCACGTCGGCCAGATGAGCCATCACCCTGATCAATGGCGAGTGCGGCGGAACGCGCACAAAGCCCCGCCCCGGTACAAAGACCAACCCGCCGCCGCCCTCGATCACGCCGCCAAACGGGATGCCCGAAGGCCCTTCGTACACCTGCGGCGCGCGCACGTAAACATCAACCCAGGCTTCCTGGGTCTCGCGATTGATTTCGCGGACCGTGATGGTCGCGTAATGGCCGAAAATGTCGAGGACGTTGCCGATCTCGAATGTTTCGCCGGCGCGCAGGTCGGCTCGCGCCCCCCTCAGCGCGTTGGGTTGGGCAACCAATACCTCCGAGCAGGGCTGGCCGTCCTGGGGGTGGATTGACTCCTGGTGCAGAAGAATGCACGGGGCGGCAAAGGCCATGTCCCAGCCGGCATCCATGCGAAACTCAAGGGTGATCGGCCTTGAGCCAATCATCAACTTGGCCGCCAGCCAACCGGGAAGATCGCGGCGGTGGAGGGGACGGAGGTGCAGTTGGGTATGATAAGTCTTCGAACCGCTGCTTATGTTGAATACGCGACTTTGGTCGAGCCAACCGGCCAACTCCATATTGACCGCATTAAGGCCCGGCCCATAGGTGAAGTAGGTTGAACCGGGGGGGACAGGCCCGCCGGATTGATCGAAGTGCAGAACATTATAGGCGCTCATAATGTCCCATTGGTCGCCATACTCGGCGGCCGAGCCGTCCATGCGCGAGTGGTTCAACCCCAGGGCGTGGCCCACTTCGTGGGCAACGCCGGTCAAATCGACTGAGAAGCAGCCCAGATCGGCCGCGTTCCAGTTGATGACGGCTCGCCCGGGGCTGCCGAAATAATCAGCCGACTGATTGAATACGCAGATGATAATATCATCAGTAGCGATGGTGATGCCATTCTGGACCGCCGCGTCGCGCGCCCATTCCACTATCTTGCCCCGGCTCACCGCATTGGCATATTCGCCTGATTGCTGTTCGGCCTTGGCCTCCTCGACCTTGGCGTCCAGAAGCTCCTGCTTCTTTTCGCGCTTGGCCTTGGCCCACTCGTCCAGGATGTCCTGTTTCGTGTGTCCGTAATTGATCCAGTCATAGACGCGACTGCCGCTGAGGTCGAGCCGGCCATGGGACATCTCGTCGTAATAGTCGAGTAGATTGCCGGTGCCCCGCCCCGCAGTCGTAAAGAGCTGCGTCGCGTAATCCAACGTCGGCATGTCGGGCGAACCTTCCATCCGTAGAAGCAATACCGCCAAATTTTTTTGCATCCGTAACTCCTTCAGTCATCGAGGGGTGGCGCATGACACGCTAGTGTCCTGCATGAATGAGGATAGTGCGCGACCGTCAACGAATCGTCAACAAGAGCGCGGGAAAGCGAGGCCAATTATCACGAAAACCGCGCCCGGCCCATCACGGCACGAATCGCTAAGGATCGTCGCCGATTGCCTACGATTGGTATTTTTGTAGCGCCATCGTGATATTCGTCCGCGCTTGCTTCTCCCAGCGATCATAGAAGAAGGGAGTCTGGTAGAGACGTGGGCGCTCCACAAAGCCAGCCAGCACCCGCGCCCGTTCCCTTCGATAAATGGCTTCGGGAACCCACTCATACTCGCGCCGGATGGCCGCGTCGTAGCGTCCAAATCGCTCCGGCGCGGCCCCCAGGATGGCGAGGTCGATGTCACAGAGGACGGCCGCATCGCCGCTCAGGTCGTCCCGCGTATGCGCCGTCAGCCGGATTAGTTCGGCCACTCGCGCCGCCACATCATCAGCGACCCCCGCCGCCGCCAGTTGACCGGCGGCCAGCAGCGCCGATTGCTCCTCATTGTCATGGCGCCGCGAGTCGTAGATGGCGTCGTGGAACCAGATCGCCAGTTCTACCTCGTTCGGCCGCGCCGGCAGATGCCGGGCCTCATCCAAATGGGCCAGGCAGTCGCCTATGTGGTCGAGGTTGTGATAGGCGCGGTGCGGCTCCGCATAGCGGGCAGCGAGGTCGCGGTAAATGGCGTCGCCATCGGCCGCCGTCACCGACCTCCACACACTACGCCAGTGGCCCAATAACACGTTGTTGTCGATCATCGGCAAAAGGCTTTTGCCGTCGCCAGATAGACCTCGGCGCAGGCGTGCACGCTGGCCAGATCGACCCACTCTTCGGCGGCGTGCGCCCCCGCGCCCACTGGGCCAAACAACACAGTGGGGATGCCCGCCTCGGCCAGGGTGGCCGCGTCGGTCCAGAAGGATAGGCCGCTGGCGGGCAGTGGACGCCCCAGGATTCCCTCGGCGGCGTGGCGCAGGGCGGCGACGATGGGCGCCCTCTCCGGCGTCTCCAACGGCGAGCGCACCAGCCCGCGCCGAACGCCGGCTTGGAATGTGGCGTCATCCCGGCCGAGCCGGCCCACGATGGCCTGTAGCTCCGCTTCGGCCGCCTCGCCCGTCTCGCCCGGCAGCGTGCGCCGCTCGACCGTCAACAGGCAACGTTCGGGATAGCTCGATAGCTCCTGGCCGCCCTGGATCAGCGAGGCATGGACGGAGGCATGACCCAGCAAGGGATGCGGCGCGCGGTGGGCCAGGTCTTGCCCCAACTGTTGCAATTCGACCAGCACGCCGCCCATCTTGGCGATGGCGTCCACACCCAGATGCGGCCGCGAGCCGTGGGCGGCCACGCCGATGGTCTCCACTTCCAGCCACACAAAGCCCTTGTGGGCCGTCACCAGTTGCAGTTCGGTCGATTCGGCCACGATGGCCGCATCGGCGCGAACCCGTTGGGCTATCGCCAGCGTCCCTAGCCCGGCATGCTCCTCGTCCATGACGGCGGACACGATCACATCGCCGCGCAGGTTGTGGCGTTGGGACTCGGCCGCGGCGACCATGCACGCCGCCAGCCCGGCTTTCATGTCGTACGCGCCGCGACCATAGAGCCGTCCCTCGCGCGCATGGGGGACGAACGGCTCGGCCATGCCGGTCACGCTCACGGTATCCACGTGGCCGTTGAGCAAGAGCGATCGGCCGCCGCCCGCGCCGCGCGCGATGCCGACGACGTTGGGCCGGCCGGGCCGCACTTCCTCAACCTGGACTTCCAGCCCGGCCCGTTCCAGCCAGCCGGCGATGAAGCGAGCGATCTCGCCCTCGCCGGCCGCGCCGGGCACGAGATCGGGGTTGATCGAGTCAATGGCGACCAGATCGCCTAAGAGTTGTTCCAGCAATTGCATATCGCGCCCTCCTCACGATCTTCACCATCTAAATTGATGAGCGCCCTTGTAATCGATATAAGGCACAGTCATAGATTGCGGCGCGGCGACCGCGTCTAATCGCGCGTGATCCTCTTCGGTCAGCATGATCTCTCGCGCCGTGACTGAATCAACTAGTTGCTCCACCGTTCGCGGGCCGATGATCGGACTGGTCACGCCGGGGCGAGATAGACACCAGGCTAAGGCAACCGCATACCCGGAAGATCCTTTCTCCTTGGCCAGAGCGAGAACAGCCTCTTGTACGTCGAATACCCGGCTATGGCTAAAATCATTCTGGTAAAAACCTCGCCAAAAAGCCTCATAGCGCGAGCCTACCGGCGGCGGGTTGTCACGCGTGTACCGCTCCGAGAAGAAGCCGCCGGCGCTTGGCGCCCATGGTAAAATCGCCAATCCATAGGTCTGGGCCATGGGAATCAGTTCGCGCTCGATCCGGCGATCCAACAAATTGTAAGGCGATTGTTCGCTCACAAACCGGTTGAGACGGTACTCCTTGGCCGCCCATAGGGCCTCCATAACTTCCCAAGCCGCAAATCCACTCGCGCCGATGTAGCGGATCTTGCCGGCTCGCACAAGATCATCCAGCGCGCGCAGGGCCTCATCGATGGGGATGTCGTCATTTGTGCCATGCAACTGGTACAGGTCGATCCAATCGGTATTCAGCCGTTTGAGCGAGGCTTCGCACTGTTCGATAATGTGGCGGCGTGTGTTGTTCTGCGCGTTGAGGTCGTCGCTCATGCGGTAATGGACTTTGGTCGCCAGGATAACGCGCTCCCGCCGACCATCGCCAAGCGCCTTGCCGACGATTTGCTCACTTCGCCCGGCCCCGGTAGGAAAATCAAGCGGTTCGTGGCCGTACACGTTGGCTGTGTCGATAAAATTGATCCCGCTATCCAACCCCTGATGAATAATGCGGATGGACTCTTGCTCCTCTTGCCGTCCCCCAAAATTCATGCAGCCCAGACACAGTTGGCTGACTTTAATGCCCGTTCGACCCAGGTTTCTATATTCCATCATTTGCTCTTGCTGCTATCGGTCGGACTAATGGATTCAACCTTTCCTTTCTTGTCGCTGGGGCGACGCGAGAGAGAGGCGTTACTCATTGAGAGGCTCGAATGAAGGTTGGAATCCCAGACGATCAATCCATTGGTTAAGCTCGGCGTCGGTCAACGGTCGCCCCTGACCGCTAATAGCCACCAACATCGCCTCCATCATATTTGTGCCAAACGAACGCCCTTCCAGCCGCGGCGTGGTCGTCACCAGATAGCGCGCGCCCGCGGCGCGGAAGGCGGCCACGTCGGCCGGGGTCGTGGTGTTGGTGCAGATGATTTTGCCATCCAGTCGGGCGGGCATGAAGCGCTTGATGAAGTGGCAGTCGCCGGCGATGACCGTCGCCCAGTCGTACCATGCGCCGTACTTGGGCGTGTTCTGCTCCTGCTTCTCGCCCGTGGGGTAGAGCCACTCGAACGGCAGGCGGGTGACCACGGGAAAGATGAGCGCGGCGACGCGCTTGATGGCCGCCTCCGAACGCAGCGGCAGCGGCAGCCCCAGCCCGAACATGAGATCGCCGAAGACGCCTTCGTAGCCGTTCGCCATGAACGACATCGACATGCCCCAGCGATCCGCGCCGCTGGTCATCAGCACCCGCCGGGGTTGTAGCGCCGGGCCAATGTGGGTGTCCATGAACGGCGCGACGCGGCGCTCCAGCGTGTTCTTCAGGCCGGAGCCATCGACCACGGGCGTCTGCTTGACGTGGCGGACGAGCGAGGCGACCGAGTGGAGCTTGTAATAGTTGTCGCCCACGGTCAGGCCCAGGTCGGTGCCGCCGACGCCGAAGGCATCGACCTGGCCGTCCAGTTCACCATAGAGCCGGGCGGCGCGCTCCATGTCGCCGTCAACGCCGATGCGCTCGATGCAGATGCGTTCGCCCAGCAACTCAAGCTCGACGGCCGAGTCCCGTTTCGATGATCCCAGACTGATGCTGACGGCTCGTTTCATGTTTTGCCTTATGCTCCCTGATGGGCCGAGTATAGGGTCGATTCGGTTAATGTGCACCCTAAACGGCGTTACTCAAAGCCCGGAACCGGCCAGACTTGGGCACCGATGATGTCAAAGCCCGACGGATTGCCATTCCTTCTATTCGGTTTTTGATTATAATGGACGTGGGAGTCGGGACCGGCCTGCTGATTATTCCCCGCGGGCAGCCCGGAAAGTAAAAATGTCCACACGAGCGAGAACTCTTTTTGTGTTCCTATCAACATTGGTGTTGATAGTTGGCATTTATCAGGCACGCGTCGCCCTGGGTGAGCCGGGCCAGTCACATAGCGGTCTCCTGCCGGTTGTCATCAGGGCCGCGGATTATGACGTTTTGATCGACAAAGGCGAGGTATCGCCTCACGTGCTGGCCGTCGCCACGGGCGCGACGGTCCGTTGGGCGAACGAAGACGATACGGCGCTAAGCCTGACGCAACCCGCGGGAGCGTTCGCTTCCCCACCGATTCCGCCCGGCGGGCGCTTTGCCTGGCAGGCGACAGTACCGGGTAGCTATCCCTATTCGATAACCGGATCATCTGCTCGTGAAGGCGCGATCATCGTATCCGCTAATGGCTCGGCCGACTGGTTCGATGGGCGGACAGTCACCGAAGCCTACCGGGATTCGTGCGGGGGATGCCACGGCCCCAATCGGGAAGGGGGTATTGGGCCGGCTCTGGCGCCCGGTCGTCTGACGGCAAGCGACGCCTTCTACTTCGATACGATTCAGAACGGCCGGCCGGGAACGCCCATGCCGCCCTGGAAATACTCTCTGACAGAGGCCGAGATTTGGCTCCTCATCGGCTTCCTGCGCAGCCCGGTGGACGACAATCAGGCGGAATGGGGGATGGAAGAGATCGTCAACAGCCATACCGTTCTGGTGGATGAGGCGACGCTGCCGCCCGCGCCGACCCATCAGGGCGATCTGGATAACCTGATGCTGGTCACCGAACGCGAGGCGCAACGGATCGCCGTATTCGACGGCGACACCCATACGCTATTAGGCCATATCGATGCCAGCTATCGAGCGCACGGCTACGCATTTGACCCGACCAGCGATCGTTGGGCCTATAATATTGGCCGCGACGGCTGGTTGTTCAAGATCGATCTATACACCTTGCAAACCGTCAGCAAAGTGCGCGTGGGGCTGGATGCCCGCGGTCTGGCTATCTCCGATGATGGCCGATACTTGATCGCCGGCAACTATGAACCGACTACGGCCGTTATTCTCCGGGCCGATACGCTGGAACCGGTCAAGGTAATCACCACCGAAGGCTACGACCCGGACGGACATTGGGTGCGCTCGCGGGTCGCCATTACCAGCGACGTGGCTCCCGACCTGGTGGGGCCATACTTCATCATCGCCCTCAAGGAAGCCGGTCAGGTCTGGCGGATTGATTTCAGCCAACCCGATTTCCCCATTACCAAGCTGGAGAACGTCGGTCGGATTCTGCACGACGGCTTTCTCAGCCCCGACAACAAACGCTTCTACCTGGCATCACAGGGCGACAACCATATGGCCGTTATCGACGTGGAAAATATGTCCCTTATCACCACAATCGACACCGGCGACACGCCTCATCCAGGGTCGGGGGCCACCTGGGAACTCGATGGTAAAACGTTTGGCGCAACCGTACATGCCGGCGAAGGGCTGGTGACCATTTGGGATTTGGCCGACAATGCCATCGTTGCCGGGATACCGACCAGTGGCCCCGGCCTGTTCATCCGCGCCCACGCCCAGAACCCCTATATTTGGGCCGATACCATGTTCGCCGCCAACCCGAACCAGATTTACGTGATCGACAAGACGGATTACTCGGTGGCCCACATCATTACCGACGGGGTTCAGACGCTCCATCCGGAATTGACCAACGACGGCCGATTTGTGTATATCAGCGATTGGCTGGGCGAGGTCGTGCGCGTGTACGATGCCCATACCTTCGCCCTCGTGGCTGAACTGGGCGACGTAATCACCCCAACGGGTATTTTCAATACGTCGCGCCGCCACGAGAAGTTAGGTCATTGATTGCGGAGCTAATTCGAATAGAGTGAGCTGGAAGTTGCGGGGCATCGCCCACGGGCCATTGGGCTTCCCGGCCCTCATTGCGCTTCCGCCCATGCTTCGCGCAACCACCGGCCGACTTCGGCATCGATTTCGTCTGCCGTGTGCAGTTCCAAATGGTGCATAAAGCGCCCGGGGGCCGGCTCGACGATCTCTTTCCAGCGGGGTGACGAGTCGCGCCGCCGCAGGGCGACCGAGAGCACCAGCGGCGCGCCTCGCCCGAGCAGATAGCGGCCCGGAATCCACGCCCAGGCAAATGCCCGGCGGCGGCGGAAGGCGATTTGGCTTTTTGTTATCTGGAGTGTTAAAGGAACCAGAGGTTCGGTTGAGGTATTGATGGCGTCGAAGATTTTCTGCGACTCCTGAAAATCGGCGAAAAATTCCTCTATAGACTCCACGATCCTACAAAGGCAAATACTCTATTCGGTCGATCCACTCATCGGCACTGCTGCACGAAGCGATGATGAATAGATCGTCAATGACTCCCCCAATCGCTAAGTCAGGCTCAACGACAATGACGCCGGTAAGTAGTTCCCCTTTATCAATTCGAGAAAGCGCGTAATACGGCATCGTCCGTTTGTCATGGGTAAGTAGAACCCGTTCTTCAGCCGCAGCCCAAGCTAGAACCGTCGAATCAGCAGCGGCGGCTATCGCGAGGTCTTGCACACGAACCAAATCCAATGAGTCCATTCTCCGTAACAGACCACGAATGATGCGGTTATTGAAGTTCTCGTCAGCTAAGAACTTCATTTATTAATCAATCAACCCGGCCAACTGAGCGCGAGCCAGAAGCCGCTCGCGGAATTGGATTGAATCCGATCGCCTTTCAATCTCTTGTCGAATGTTCTCGGCTTCGCGCTGCTCTTCGGCCAGATAAATGGCGATTGAATCACGGTTGTTTAGGAGATAGGTAATAACCCCATAGACGTCAGCTAATTGGAGCATCGGAAAGTCGGTAACGATCTCCTCGGCCGTATAGCCCGCATCAAACGCGTGCACGATGGTGGAAAGCGTGACACGCGAATTACCGACACGAATGACCCCATCCTCATCCGTCCGTAGCGGTACTGCTTGAGCTTCAAATAGCATAGCCATATTTGTACCTCCAAAACGGAATTATAACATGGCCTGAGCTGCTTGGCTTGCCGTCGCCTCGGCCGCCGCTTCCATAGCCGCCTGCATCCGCCGCAGCCAACGGGCAAACCCCTCGCTAAACGGCCGCAGGTCTGTCTCCCCGGCCAGCAGCAACCCCTTGTTGACCAGGATGCGCTGCTGGCGGCCACCGATCCCGTCGCCGGCCCGCGCGCCGCCCAGCGGAAAATGCGCCTGGGCCAGCGGCGAGAGAGATTCCCACATCTCCAGCCAGAACGGCTCGGCCGCGGCCTCGAAGCGGCGCGTCACCTCGGCCCGCGCATAGGTCGATTGGGCCACGCTGTCGAACAGGTAGAGGCCGGCCAGTTGCAGGAAAAAAGGGTGCGGCCCGGCCTGGGCCAACAGGTGCTCGACCGCGCCCTCAGGAATAGCCAGCCCGGCCCGCTGCAACGGCACGGTCAGGACATCGCGCGCCGACGGCTCATCCAGCAAGCCCAGATCGAGCTGCCGGAACAGTTCATAAAACCGGGTCGCAAAGCCCTGCTGGGCCAGGAGATCGGCCGGCGACGTATGCCCGGTGAGAGCCATACCCATCAGCCCCTCGCGCCCCAACTCGTGCCAGGCATCGAGCAGGGGGTCGTCGAACGTCCTCTTACGCCAGACAAGCTGCTCGAATTCATCCAGGAAGAGCAGCGGCCGATAGCCGGCCGCGTTTAGCTTGCGCACGGCGGTCACGAATTCGGCCAGCGTATAGACGGGCACGGGGTTTTCCGGCTTCACGCGCCGCCACCATTGGCTCCAAATCGCGTTCAGCAAAGCCGGCGCGGTGTGGTGGGCCGGTTCCCTCATGTCGATGGTCGCCGCCAGTTGGCCGCCCGTGGCGTCGATCTCCTCGGCCGCGCGCTGGAGCAACGACGAGCCGCCGAAGCCGCGCCCGCCGATGATCGCCACGTGCGCGCCGTCGGCCAGCAGGCGGCGAATCTGCTCGCGCTCGGCCGCCCGGCCAAAGAACATGGCCGCGTCGGTCACCCTGGCGCCGGGCGAATAGGGGTTCGTGGGGGCCACCGGCAGCGGCGGGTCGAGTTCCGGCGCGGGGGAGGCCGGCGCCGGCGTGGCGCCCGGCCAGCGCCAGGTCAGGCCGGAATCGAGCGGGCGGCCTTCGCCGCCGGCGATCTGATCCAGCCAGGCCAATTCCTGCTCCTTGCCGGCATACAGTTGGGCCACGGCCGTGTCCAGGTCGGGCCGCAGCGCCACCGTGGCCTCAGCCAGCCCGGCCATGCGCCCCTGGCGGCGCACATAGCCGAGAAACTCGCGTATCCGATCGCGTTTCGTGGCCCCGGGAAAGACCGCAAAGGCCACACCAAACCGGCGACATAGTTCGCTCAATTCAGCTTCGGTTAGGGCGTTGTCTAGAATGTCGAGAAACTGCATTGGGTCCATAGGTATTTTTAACCGCTCGCTGCATTATACCGTCAATTGATTTATCTGTTCAACAGGTTGCCGTCCGGCGTGAATCGCGTAGGATCAAGCCGCATCCTCCACGAAGGGCGGTGGCGGCGATCGGTTCATGAGGGCAACGATCAGCGCAACCCGCAGAGGTAGAGGAGCCACATTCACACAGGAGCAGTCGTATGTCGGCTTTCATCTCTTTTCCCGATGATTTTACATGGGGCGCGGCGACCTCATCCTACCAGATCGAAGGCGCTTGGAACGAAGACGGCAAGGGCGAATCCATCTGGGATCGCTACACCCATACGCCCGGCAACATTATCGACGGCAGCACGGGCGACGTGGCCTGCGACCATTACCATCGCTGGCCACAAGATGTCGCTATGATGCAGGCGCTGGGATTGCAAGCCTATCGCTTTTCCATCGCCTGGCCGCGCATCTTGCCCGACGGCCGCGGCCGGGTCAATCCGGCCGGGCTGGATTTCTATAGCCGCCTGGTTGACGGCCTGCTCGAGGCCAACATCAAGCCGGTGGTCACGCTCTATCACTGGGATTTGCCGCAAGCGTTGCAGGATACGGGCGGCTGGCCGGAGCGAAGCACGGCCGAGGCCTTCGCCGAATACGCCGACGTCGTCAGCCGCCGCCTGGGCGACCGGGTGAAGACCTGGATCACCCACAACGAGATGTGGTGCGCCAGCGTCCTGAGCTACGAGTTGGGCGAGCACGCGCCGGGTTGGCGCGACACGGCCGCCGCCGTCCGCGCTGCCCATCACCTCTTGCTCTCGCATGGTCTGGCCGTGCCCATCCTGCGGGCCAATAGCCCCGATAGCGAAGTCGGCGTCACACTCAACTTTGAGATCATGGAACCGGCCTCCGCCAGCGACGCCGACCGGCAGGCCACGCGCATCATCGACGGCACGTACAATCGCTGGTTTGTCAGCGCCCTCTATGGCCGTCGCTACCCGGCCGACATCGTGGCCCATTATGAGCCGCATCTTCCCAACGGCTGGGATTTCGTCCAGCCGGGCGATTTCGACGTGATCGCCGCGCCCATCGACTTCCTGGGCGTGAACTACTACACCCGGCGCATCGTTCGCGACGAAGCCGCGCCCGACAACCTGCCGCAAACCCATTTCCCCGACCTGCCCAAGTGCGACATGCACACCGGGGTGTGGGAGCCGGTCTATTGGGAGATTTACCCCGATGGCCTCTACCAGCTGCTGAACCGGCTGCATTTTGAGTACCAGCCGGGCAAAATCTACGTCACGGAGAACGGCACCAGCTTCGCCGACGGCCCGGATGGCAGCGGCCACGTGCCGGACGCCCGCCGCCGCCTCTATCTGCGCGACCACCTCAGCGCCTGCCGCCGGGCCATGGACAATGGCGTGCCGCTGGCCGGCTACTTCGCCTGGTCGTTGATGGATAACTTTGAGTGGGCCAAGGGGTATCAGCAGCGCTTCGGCATCGTCTGGGTCGATTACGACACCCAGCAACGCATCCCCAAGGACAGCGCCCTCTGGTATCGCGACGCGATCGCCCACCACGGCTTTGCCCTCGATTGACCGATGATCGACGCCACGCCTCCACCGCTCACGACCGCCCAGCGCCAGCCCGCCGGGGGCGGCATCGCCCTGGGCGGAATCATCATCCTGGCCGCCGTGTTGATCGGGCTGGCCTGGGTGCTGTTTCCGGCCGTGTGGCTGGCCGAACAGTTCGCGCTGGCCGGCGGGCAGCCGTTCGGCCGCGGGGTGTGGCTCGCCACCGGCGCGGGGTATGCGGTCGTCGTCCTGCTGGTGTCGCTGCCGGCCGTGGCCCTGACGAGCGCACCCCGTTATCGCGCGGCCTTGCGCGCCTGGATTGCGGCCGGGCTGTTCGCGCTGTTGCTGCTGCCCGTTCAGCTGATTCCTCCGGCTCAGGCCCAATGGGCGGCCATCGCCCAGATCGTCGCTCTGGTCATCTATCTAACCATCCTTTACCTGCGACGCCATGGCCAGGGCGTGGGTTTTATCTATAGCGGCCGTCCCCTATGGCCGGCGTTCCTGGCCGCGGCGCTGGTCGTCTGGCCATGGGTGCTGTGGGGCGCGCTGGGGTCGTGGCTCGACACGGCGCTGAACGTGACCGTGGCGCTGCTGTTCGGCCTGGCTGCAGCCCTGACGCTCGATCACGTCTTGTTTACCGCGCCGGACGAGGGCGACTCCGCTCCCCCGCTGCCCTACCCGGTAACCGGGCTGGTGGCCGGGACAGCCCTGATGATCATGGGCGTGGCCCTGGGGCACAACGGCCAGCAAATGATCCTGCTGTTTTTGTTGCCCGCCCTGGGCTGGCTGACGGCCGGCGTGGCCCGCTGGGGCCGGGCGGCGCGGCCGGAGCAAGGCCGTTGGCGCGCCGCGCTGCTGATCGGCCTGGTCGTCGCCGCGCCGCTGGCCTTCGTCGATCCCGAAGAACTGGCTCTCATCCTCAACCTCGGCGCGCGCGACGTGGGTTATTACGCGCTATGGGCGACCTTGCTCTCGGCGGCCATCGCCTTTGTGTTGGGGTTGCTCGTCTGGCCGCTCAGCCGGCGCGCTGTCGGGCGGCCGCTCGTGCCGGCGGCCCTCACTGCCGTCGTCTGGCTGGCCCTGGCCGCCGGTTACTTATATATCGGCCAACCGGGCTGGCATGGCGAGCGGCTGTACGTCATCCTGAGCGAGCAGGCCGAGCTATCTCCGGCAGCGGCCATCGCCGATCCGCTGGAACGGCGCGCCTTCGTCTACGATACCCTGATAGGCCACGCCGACGCGACACAGGCCGGGCTGCGGGCCGCGCTCGACATGGGCGGCATCGACTACACCCCCTACTATCTGGTCAACGCGCTGGAAGTGGACGGCGGGCCGCTCATGGCCCTATGGCTGGCGGCGCGGCCGGAAGTGGACCGCGTGCTCGATAGCCCGGTGCTGCGGCCGTTGCCCGCGCCGCTCGATTCGGCCCGTGGCCCGGCCTCCGCGCCGACCCGGCCGCCGTGGAACCTGATCGCCATCGGCGCGCCACGGGTCTGGGCAGAGTTCGGCGTGCGCGGCGCGGGCATCGTCATCGGCCAGAGCGATTCCGGCGTCGACGGGTCGCATCCCGAAGTGGGCGACCAGTATCGCGGCAACAGGCCGGGTGACCTGACGGGCAACGACTACAACTGGCTGGACCCGTGGTATGCCACACCGCAGCCCACCGACTGGGGCGGCCACGGCACGCATACGCTCGGCTCGGTGCTCGGCCGCTCCGTCGGGGTGGCCCCCGAGGCGACGTGGATCGGCTGCGTCAACCTGGCCCGCAACCTGGGCAACGCGCCGCGCTACCTCGATTGCCTCCAATTCATGCTGGCCCCCTTCCCGCAAGACGGCGATCCGTGGCGCGACGCCCGGCCGGCGTGGGGGGCCAACGTCCTTAACAACTCCTGGGGCTGCCCGGAGATCGAAGGCTGCGACCCGGCGGCGTTGTTGCCGGCGGTGCGGGCGCTGCGGGCGGCGGGGGTGTTCGTGGTCGCCTCGGCCGGCAACGAGGGGGACGCCTGCGGCACGATCAGCGCGCCGATCAGCCTCTACGACGAGGTGTTCACGGTCGGGGCGGTCGATGAGGCCGGGCAGGTCGCCCCTTTCAGCAGCCGCGGCCCGGTGACGGCCGACGGCAGCGGGCGCACCAAGCCCGACGTGGTGGCCCCCGGCGTGGATGTGCTCTCGGCCTTCCCCGGTGGCACGTACTCTTACAGTGACGGCACGTCGATGGCCGGGCCGCACGTGGCCGGGGTGGTGGCCCTGTTGTGGTCGGCCAACCCGGCGCTCATCGGCGACATCGACGCCACCGAGCGCATCCTCACCGAGACGGCGCAACCGATCATCGCCCCGCCGTCCGCCTGCGACGCCACGGCCGACCTGCCCAACAACACCACCGGCTACGGCCTGGTCGATGCCTATGCCGCCGTAGCCGCTGCCTTATCCCGTTAGGTAGGGGCAGGTTTGAAACCTGCTCCTACAATCAAGGCGCTATCCCTGTAGGGGCAGGTTTGAAACCTGCCCCTACAATCAAGGCGCTATCCCTGTAGGGGCAGGTTTGAAACCTGCCCCTACAGTCAAATCAGTTCCACCACCGTGGCCTCGCCCTGCCCCACGCCCACGCACAACGTCGCCAGGCCGTAGCGCATCGGCTCACCGGCGGCGCGGCGGCGCTTCATCTCGTGCAACAGCGTGGTCAGGATGCGCGCCCCGGAGCAGCCCAACGGATGGCCCAGGGCGATGGCCCCGCCGTTGACGTTGGTGATCGCCGGATCCAGCCCCAACTCGCGCATGACGGCCAATGCCTGCACGGCGAACGCTTCATTCAGTTCCACAAGATCGATGTCGTCCACCGTCAGCCCGGCGCGGGCCAGCACCTTGCGCGTGGCCGGCACGGGGCCGAGGCCCATCGTGCGCGGATCGACGCCGGCCGCGGCCGAACCAACCCAACGGGCCACCGGCTTGAGGCCCAGCGCCGCCGCCCGCCCGGCCGACATCAGCAGCAGGGCCGCCGCGCCGTCGTTCAGTCCGCTGGCGTTGCCGGCCGTCACCGTGCCGCCCTGGCGGAAGGCCGGCTTGAGCTTGGCCAACGTCTCCATACTGGTGTCCAGCACGTAGCCGTCGTCCCCTTTTTTGATGCGCGGGTGCTCATCGGTGTCGAAGATGATGGGGTCGCCCTTGCGCTGGGGGAAAACGACGGGCACGATCTCTGCGCGAAAGCGGCCGTCATTGATGGCCGCTAAGGCCCGGCGCTGGCTCTCCAGGGCGAAGGCGTCCTGCTCCTCGCGGCTGATGACGCCGCCGCTGATGGCCCCGTCGCAACTCATCTGGTAGATATTCTCGGCCGTCTCGCCCATCGCCTCCAGCGGAAAGAGCGCCTCCATCTTGGGGTTGGGGTAGCGCCAGCCGAGGGTGGTGTCCCAGGCGGTCACGTTGCCCGACGGGCCGAAAGGGCGGCTGTTCTTGGGCAAGGAGTAGGGGGCGCGGGTCATGCTCTCCACGCCGCCGGCGATGTAGACGTCGCCCTCGCCCGCGGCGATGGCCCGCGCCGCCTGGTTGACGGCGTTCAGACCACTGGCGCACAGCCGGTTGACCGTTACCCCGCCGACAGCCTGGGGCAACCCGGCCAGCAGCGCGGCCATGCGGGCCACGTTGCGGTTGTCCTCGCCGGCCTGGTTGGCGCAGCCGAAAAACACTTCCTCCACCTCGGCCGGGTCGATGCCCGTCCGGTTGACGATCTCGCGGATGACCAGCGCGGCCAGATCGTCGGGCCGCGTGTCCGAAAGCGCGCCGGCGTGGCGGCCGATGGCCGTGCGCACGCCGGCGATAATTACGACGTCTTGCATGTCAAACCTCACATAGCGCCGCGCAACCGGCAGCCCGCCCGTGGAATTCATTCGCGGCTACTGAGTTTCATTGTAACCCAACGTCGTTCGTCCGGCTAACAGACGCGAAAAAACCCCCTGACCGTCTTGAGGCGGCAGGGGGTTTTCACAAAGAACGAAGTGGGTAAATCGGTAATGCTTACTTGACGGTGAGCTTCACTTCGTCAACAAACGCGCCATCGTTTTCGATGATGCCGTCGCTGGTCCAGACCCAGGCCACCCAGACTGAGGAGTCGCCGAGCACGTTGCCCAAGACGGGGGCGTTCTTCAGATTGATTTTGCCGGTCTTCCATTTGTAATTCGTGTTGTTGGAGGTGTTATAGCACCAGAAGCTTGACCCGTCGGTCGACACGCACCACCACAAGAAGTCATACCCAGGATCGCCGTCGAGCCAATATTTGAAGGACAGACTACCCTTCTTGGCGCCTACCGTGCTGAACGGCCCGTAGACCATCCACGATTCCATGTTCGGCGCATAGTAGTCGTAGTATGGATCCAGTGCGTCGGCGCAACCACCGGCGCCCCAGCCGCTCCAGAAGCCCTTCTTGGCGATCCAGCTCTCATCATCCCAGCAGTAGCTGCCATTCCCAGATCCATTATTGTCAAATGTGTACCACAAGCCGGTCGGCCAGAAGCCTTCAAAACCCTCCTTAACCACCCAGGATGGTGCATTCGGATTAGAAGCCACGCCCAATTTCTCGGCCGCTGTGGACGGTAACACCGCTGACTTCGCCGGGCTGGTCGGTTGGGCGCCGTCTCTGGCGGGCGCGTTTAGAACAAACGGCTGGCCGATGGTCATCTGCCCCGTTCCGATTTGGTCCGGGCGGTCTGCGCTTTGAGCCGAGGCCAGCACTGGAATCAGTGCCATCAGGAGCAAAGCCAATACCACAACCAACATCTTGCTGCGTTTCATTTCGAACCTCCCTAAGTTCTAACCACATTTTTATCTAAATCAAACTGACACGATGAAGAAGGCGATCCGTGATCGCGACGGGGCCATGGCCCACGTGGACGTGGCCCACGAGGATGTGGCCCCAAGCTTGCCATCTCTTACCTCCTCAGCTGTTCGCTCTGCCAATCGCGACAATAAAATGATCAACCCCGTGCAAGGGATAGATACCGGAACTGAATGAGTTCACCAAGTTAGCTATGTAATACCACCCGATTTTGGACGGCATATTTTCATAAGATTGTAGAAGACAAAATAACTGACAGTTAACATCATAATAGAGGATTTATGGAATGTCAAGGGGTCAAAGTGCTCTTTTTCTCTCTGTAATACGTCAATCGTATGGGTGCACTATCCCATATTCAACCGCTCCTCGACAACCTCTTTGATGACCCCCTCGGCCACCACCCGGCGCGCCGCCTCGATCAACGGATAGAGCGCCACGTCCCCCTCCAGGAACGGAACTCGCTCGCGCAGCAACCGATAGGCGACGGCCGTGCCCTCCCCCAGCGCCGCCGGGGTCAGCCCCATCGCGCGGCAGCGAAAGTCGATGCCCTGCGCCGCCAGCAATAATTCGATGCCGACGATGGTCTCCACGTGCTCCAGGATTTGCCCGGCGTGGCGCACGGCGGCGGCCCCCATGCTGACGTGATCCTCCACGTTGGCGCTGGTGGGGATGGTGTCGGCGCTGGACGGGTGGGCCAGCACCTTGTTCTCCGAGGCCAGGGCCGCGGCGCTATAGTGGGCCATCATCAGGCCACTCTGCAAGCCGCCCTGCTCGGTCAGAAACATGGGCAGCACGCCACCGTTGCTGTCGGCGTCCACCAGCCGGGCGCAGCGCCGCTCGCTCATGTTGCCCAGCTCGGTCAGCCCCAGCGCGGCGTAATCCATCGCCAGGGCCACTGGCTCGCCGTGGAAGTTGCCGGCCGAGATCACGTCGATCGTCCCGGCCTCATCGACAAAAATGATGGGGTTGTCGTTGACCGTGTTCAGTTCGATATCGATCACCCATTGGGCGTAGGCGATGGAGTCGCGCACCGCGCCATGCACCTGGGGCACACAGCGCAGGGTGTAGGCGTCCTGGACGTTGTTGGGGTCGTCGGCGCGCAGGAAGCGGCTGCCGGCCAACACGCGCCGCAGGAAGTCGGCGCAGTTGATCTGGCGGGGATGGGGGCGCAGGGCGTGGACGCGGGCGTCGTAGGCGCGGTCGGTGCCATGCAGCGCCTCCAGTGACAGGCAGGCCACCACGTCGGCCGTCAGGGCCAGATTGACGGCCCGCCGCACCAGCAGCGCGCCCATGCCGACCATCTGGGCCGTGCCGTTGAGCAGGGCCAACCCTTCCTTGGCCTCCAGGGCGATGGGCCGCAAGCCGGCCGCGGTCAGGGCCTCGCCGCCGGGCATCAACTGCCCATTCAACCGCGCCTCGCCCTCGCCGATGACTACCAGCGCCAGATGGGCCAGCGGGGCCAGATCGCCGCTGGCCCCCAATGACCCCTGGGCCGGGATGCGCGGCATGAGGCCGGCATTGAGCATGTCGAGCAACAGGCGCACAATGGCCGGGCGCGCCCCGGAGTAGCCCAGGGCCAGCGTATTGGCCCGCGCCAGCATCATGGCCCGCACCGCCGTCTCCGGCAAGTCCGGCCCCACGCCGACGGCATGGCTGCGCACCAGGTTGAGTTGCAATTGGCGCACCTCGTCGGGTGAAATGAGCCGATCCTTGAAGCGGCCGAAGCCGGTGGTGATGCCATAGACGACGCGCCCCTCGGCCACCAGCCGCTCCACCGCGGCCCGCGAGCGTTCCATGCCCGGCAACACGGCCGGGTCGAGGGCTACCGGGCGGCCGTGGGCCACGGCCACAACGTCATCGACTTTTAGTTGATCGCCGGAGATGAGCAATGATTCCATGATCGGATTATAACAGAGGCGTTGTTTTCGTCTTGGCCTGGGCCGGGGTACAATCCGGCTATGACTTCTCTCGCCCCCGGCTGGCAACAGATCGTCGGTCACGAGTGGGCCGTCCGCTTGCTGAGCAACGCCATCGCCCACGACCGCGCCGGCCACGCCTATCTCATCACCGGCCCCGATCACGTGGGCAAGATGACGCTGGCCCGCACCTTTGCCCAGGCGCTGAACTGCACCGCCGCGCCGGAAGCGCGCCCCTGCGGCCAATGCCGGGCCTGCGGGCTGATCGCCGCCGACAAACATCCCGACGTGCGTACCGTCGTCCCGGACGTGAGCGAGCGCGGGGCACAATCGATCAAGATCGAGAGCATTCGCCGCCTGCAACAAGACCTCAGCCTGACCGCCTACGAGGCGCGCTACAAGGTCGCTCTGCTGCGGCGTTTCGACACCGCCAACCCCAACGCGGCCAACGCCTTCCTGAAGACGCTGGAAGAGCCGCCCAACAACGTGATTCTGTTGCTGACGGCCAACGATGCCGACACGCTGCTGCCGACGATCAATTCGCGCTGCCGCACGGTGGGGCTGCGGCCGATCCCGACGGCGCTGATCGAGGAAACCCTGATGACCCACCACCACGCCAAGCCGGCCGAGGCCAATCTGCTGGCCCACCTGGCCGACGGCCGCCTGGGCTGGGCCGTGCGCGCCAACCGCGAACCGGCGCTGCTCCAGGAGCGGCAGACGCAACTGGAGGCGCTGCACAAGGCGTTGGGCGGCACGGTCGTGGCCCGCTTCGCCCAGGCCGAAGTGCTGGCCCGCAAAGCCGACGCGCTGCCGCCGCTGTTGCGCACCTGGCTGAGTTGGTGGCGCGACCTGGCGCTGCTGGCCTATGGCCGCCGCACGGCCGATACCATCAGCAATATCGACGAGGTCGAGTTGTTGTACGAACTGGCCGGGCAATGGCCGCGCGGCGGCGTGCTGGCCGCGCTGCGCCAGACCGAGGCCGCCCTGCGGCAACTGCGCCAGAATGCCAACGCCCGGCTGGTTCTTGAGAACGTCATGCTGTCTTATCCGCGCCGGGCCTGAGCCGCGCGGGATAGGAGCCGCCAATGAGCAAGCGCTATTCCCTGGGTAACGTCGATCATCTGGAAATCACCGCCGCGCCGTCGGCCGCCGTCGGTCTGGCGCTGCTGTGGGCGGCAATGAGCCTGCTGGGTTGGAAACTCTTTCGCCTGAAACCGGCGGCGGCGCTGACCGGCGGGCTGCTGGCCGCCGTGCTCCACTTCCTATCCGAGCTATGGCATCAGGCCGGCCACGCCCGCGCCGCGCGGCAAACCGGCTACCCGATGACCGGCGTCCACCTGCTGGGCATCCTGGGCGCGTCGATCTATCCGCGCGATGAGCCGCCGCTGCCGGACGAGATCCACGTCCAGCGCGCCCTGGGCGGGCCGCGGGCCAGCGCGCTGCCGGCCGTGGCGGGCGGCCTTCTCACGTTGGCGACGCGGCGGACGGGCGGCGTGCCCTTTATGCTGGCCGCGCTAATGGCGTTGGAAAACCTTTTTGTCTTCACACTGGGCGCGTTCCTGCCCCTGCCGTTCATGGAGACCGACGGCGGCACGTTGCTGCGCCACCGCGACGGCCTGCGCCGGCGCATGATCGTCATTCAGGAGTAGTTGCCCTCATGGCCCACAGTGTATCAGTCGATGACCTCCTCGCCTTCGCCCTCGATGCCGTCTGGCGGGCCGGCCGGGTGACGCTGGCCCACTTCCAGACTGGGCTGGCCGCCGAGCGCAAGGCCGACAACACCCCGGTCACCATCGCCGACCGCGCCGCCGAACAACTGTTGCGCCAGTTGATCGGGCAGCGCTGGCCGGGCCACGCCCTGATCGGCGAGGAGTTCGGCCACAGTGGTAGCATGGATGACGGCGGCTACACCTGGATCATCGACCCCATCGACGGCACCAAATCGTTCGTCAGCGGCGTGCCGCTCTATGCCGTGCTGCTGGCGCTGGTGAAGGGCGAGGAACCATTGCTGGGCGTGATGCACTTCCCCGGCCTCAACGATATGGTCTATGCCGCCCGTGGTCGGGGCTGCTACTGGAACGGCCGTCCGGCGCGCGTGTCGGCCGTCGATACGCTGGCCGATGCCGTATTACTGACCAGCGACATCGACAATTTTGCCCGCCACGGCCGGGCGGCGGCCTTCCGGCGGCTGGTCGATGCCACCTACATCCAGCGCACCTGGGGCGATGCCTATGGCTACGCCCTGGTCGCCACCGGGCGGGCTGAGGTCATGCTCGACCCGGCCATGGCCCTGTGGGATTGCGGCCCGCTACAGGTCATCATGGAAGAGGCCGGCGGCACCTTCACCGATTGGCNNCTTCACCGATTGGCAAGGGCGGCCGACCATCTTCGGCGGCGAGTCGATCGGCACCAACGGCGCACTGTTCGAGCAGGTCATGGCCCTGGTGGGCGAGCGCGAGGCGCCATAAACGGCGGCGATTGAGCATTTATTACATTTACATGGGCGGTGTCGGCTATCGCGGGTCGCCCCGGTATAATGTCCTGGCTATCAAACACGTCAGCGGCGGCAAGGGCAGGCCGCCGGGCGACAGCACCTTCATCGCGCCTAGACAATGGAGGAGAGGAGAATAAGGAATGATAAGAAATTCGATAAACAAGCCCACATTCGGCCGGCTGGGGCTGCTGCTTCTGTTGACCGGCGTACTGGCCCTGCTGGTGGCCTGCGGCGGCGGCGCGGAACCGGCGGCCACGCCGACGGTCGCTCCCACGGCCGCGCCGACCATCGCCGGTTCCAACGAGCCGACACGCGGCCAGGCCGTCGTGAACGCGATCGACATACTCATCATGGAATCGTTCCCGGTTCAGGTGAGCGTCATGGCCCGCGGCGATCTGCCCGATTCGTGCACGCAGATCGATGAAATCATCACCCAACAAGCCGACAATACCTTCCGCGTGGCCGTCACCACCCTGCGCCAGCCGGATCAGATATGCACCCAGGCCCTCGTGCCGTTCGAGCAGTCCATATCGCTGGACGTGGCCGGGCTGCCCGCCGGAACCTACGACGTTGTGGTCAACGGCGTGACCGACTCTTTCACGCTCGACGTGGACAACGTGCTGATCGAGGAAACCACCGGGGCTGGGGCCGGCGGCGGCCCGCCCGGCATCAGCGGCTTCGTCTGGCACGATCTCTGCCCCCAGACGGGCACGGCCCCCGGCGACGCCGCGCCGGACGAAGGGTGTATCCCCTCGGCCGCCGGCGACACCCTCCAGGCCGACGGCAAGATGGCCGCCGGCGAGCCGGGCATCCCCGGCGTCACGGTGCGGCTGCTGGCCGGCGATTGCACGACGGCCGCCGAAGGGGACGAACTGGCGGCGACGACCGATGAATCAGGCGCGTTCCGCTTCGAGGACATCTCGGCCGATACCTATTGTGTCTTCCTGGATACGGCCGACGCCGACAACGCCGCCATCCTGGGCGAAGGCGTGCTCACCTTCCCCGTCAGCAACGGCGTCGCCACCAATAGCATCACCGTCACCCTGGACGAAGGCGCGGCCCTGACCGACGTCAACTTCGGCTTCGACTTCCGCTTCCTGCCCGTGCCGGAAACGGTCGAGAATTGCACCAACAGCTTTGAATTTGTCCAGGACCTGACCGTGCCCGACGACACCGTCTTCCCGCCAGGCGAGACGTTCGAGGCCGGCTGGCGGCTGCGCAACAACGGCACCTGCCCCTGGACCACCGACTACGCCGTGGCCTTCATCGGCGGCGACGCGATGGGCATCACCACGACTGTACCCCTGGAAAGCGCCGTAGCCCCCGGCCAGACCGAGGATGTCTCCATCTTCCTGACCGCGCCGGTAACGCCGGGCACATACCGCAGCAATTGGCAACTGGCCGACGCCGCGGGCACGGTTTTCGGCATCAACGGGGCCATCGAGGATGCTTTCTGGGTGCAGATCGTCGTCGAGGAAGGGGCCGCGCCGGTCGGCACGCCGTCGCCCGGCTCGGCGGCCATCGGCGGCGTGGTCTGGGAGGATCTCTGTTTCCTGACCAACGGCACGGCCTCGCGTGGTTGCGTGGAGACCGAGGAGGGCAGCGGCTTCTATCGCGGCAATGGCACGTTCGACAATAACGAGAGCGCGCTGGCCGGCATCACCCTGGTCCTGGGCCAGGGCGCATGCCCGCCGGGCGGCATCATCGAGGCGGCCAACCGTCTGGCGACAACGCTGTCGGGCGAAGATGGCCGCTATGTCTTCGAGGGGCTGGACGCGGGCATCTACTGCGTATCGATTGACGCCCTCAGCCCGGAGAACGTCGATCTGCTGATCCCCGGCAACTGGACGTGGCCCGCGCCGGGCACCGGCCGGAGTGGTCTGCGTCTGGCCGCCGGCCAGCAGCGGTCGGACGTCGATTTCGGCTGGGATTTCCAGGATTAATAGCGTACCGGCCCGGACAGGTTGGCCTACGTCGCGCTTGCAAGCCAGACGCTCAGGGCCAACCTGTCAGGTCTGTCCTGTGGGTTGAAATTCGTTAGGGTTTATGGGTTAAGATTTATCGTAAGGCGCAAAGGCTACGATCATGAGTGGTGGGATTTTTCCGTCGGAGTCTGGAGCATTGAAAAAAATCGAACCCATTCCCTGGCGCGGCATTCGCGTCGTTGAAATAGTGATCGCGTTGGTGTTATTTCTGGCGGCCGTGGCTGTGCTGGCCCTGCCGTTCGTGGATGCGGTCATTGCGCGCCGCCTGGCCCGGATAACCGGCGGGACCAACGCCATGAGCTGGTTGATCAATGACCGCGGAACGTGGATTGTCGGCGCGGCGCTGCTGGGACTGTTCGGGCTGTTCCTGTTCCTGGTCCGCCGCCGCCTGCTCAATAACAGAGCCTTGTGGTTCGGCGCCGGCTGCCCCGACTGCATGGAGCGCGAGCTGGTGCGCGTGTCGCGCAAGGGCAGCGACCGGGTATACGGCCTGATCGCGTTGCCGGCCTATCGCTACGCCTGTCGTAACTGCACCTGGCGCGGGCTGCGCATTGCCCGGCGCGAGCAATCGCGCGAACGCGAGGCGGAACTCGAAGCGGCCCTGTTGCGCTTCCAGCCGGATGGCGAGGCTCTCCTATTGTCGCTCGATGCGGACGATGCGCAGCCCGCGCAAATTGCCGTCACCCCGGCGACGGGTTCCGGCTCGATGTTCCGCGACCCCGGCGACGTGGCCTTTCTGGATGAACCACGGCTTCGGGCGCGGTTCGACGATGACGATCTTCATGATGACGATCTGCATGATGACGATCTGCATGATGACGATCTGCGCGATGACGGTTCGCTCGATGACGAGCTGCACGATGACGATCTGGGGAAAGATTCCAACCACGAGGCCGAGGCCGAGGCCGAGGCCGAACCGATCCAGGAAATGGAGTGGCTATGGCCAAGCCCGCCTGAGGTTTGATTTCGGCCACGTTCATCATTGAACGATGATCCTCCTGTTGCTATACTCAACGTAGCTCGACGCACACACAGGAGGTTAATGTGGCTAAGAAGTCCGGAACAGACGCCGACGCCGGCCCGTTCCCCGCGGGATTCGGCAACACAGCGGGAGAGCTGGAAGTATTGCGCGATCTTATCTTCGGCAATCAGGCCCGCGATTTCACGCGCCGCCTGAGCGATCTTGACACGCGCCTGGAAACCGTCCGGCGCGAGTTGAAAGGGGAGCAGGAGACGCGCACCCAGACCGTAGCCAAGACGGCCGCCGATCAGACCCTCGCCCTTGTATCTTGAATGGGGAAGCGAAAGGAGGTAATGTCTGGCGAAAGGCCACGGGTAGGGTGAACCTGTCCTCGCCCCTAGGGGTAGCTACACCTGAATCGTAGATGAGGTCCCCTACCCGCAAGCCCTTCGCCAGAACGAACGGTATCGTAGGCCATTCTACCACAGAAAGAGCCTGAATGAACAAGGGTGTTCACCAGAAGGGCCGGGCCGGACTGTCAAGCCAATCCGAGCAAACCAACAGGAGCGTCAACCATGTCAGACACCTATTCCTTTCTGGGCATCGACATCGCCAAGGCCACGTTCGAGGCCGTGTTACAGGTCGGGCCACGGCAGAACAGCCGCGGCTTTGACAACGACCCGGCCGGCTTTCGAGCGCTGAGCCGTTGGCTGGACAAAAACGGGGCCGGCCGAGTGTGGGCGGTGCAGGAGGCCACCGGGCGGTACGGTGAGGCCCTGGCCCACTACCTGAGCCAACAAGGCCACGCCGTTTCGGTCGTCAATCCGGCGCGCATCAAAGCCTATGGGGCCTCCAAGCTCCGGCGGGCCAAGACCGACCGGCTGGATGCCGCCCTCATCCTGGACTTTGGCCGCACCCAGCGGCCTGCTCTCTGGACGCCGCCCACGGCCCAACAGCAGGAGCTGTGCGCCCTCGTGCGGCGCGTGGCCGACGTGCAGCACATGCGCCAGCAGGAGCGCAATCGCCTGACCGCCGGTTCTCATCCGCCCATCGTTCAGGCCAGCCTGCAAGCCATCCTGGCCGTGCTCGAGGCCCAGATCGTAGACCTGCAAAAGGCCATTGAGACCCATCTGCAGGCTCATCCCGCTCTGCGCCACACCTGCCAACTGCTGCGTTCCATCCCCGGCATCGGTCTGTTGACCGCCGTCCGCTTGATGGTCGAGTTGCCCAACATCCAGGCCTTCGACAACCCCAGGCAACTGGTGGCCCATGCCGGCCTGGCTCCGTCCGTTTGCCAATCCGGCACGTCGGTCTATGGTCGCGGCCACACGTCGCGCAAGGGCAATGCTGTCCTGCGCGCGCAGTTGTACATGCCCGCGCTGGTTGCCCTGCGCCACAATCCTGTCATTCAGGCCATGCAGCAGCGCCTGCAGCGCGCCGGCAAACCCAAAATGGTCATCGTCGTCGCCGCCATGCGCAAGCTGCTCCATCTGGCCTTCGGCGTCCTTAAGTCTGGCCGCCCTTTTGACCCGGCTTTTGCCCTTTCGCCGGCTCTGGGTACTTGACTTTTAAGACGGTATCTACGCAAGGAAGCCAACAGCCGCATGGATAAAGAAGTGCAGGTCATCGGTGAGCGCCTCGAACAGCTTACCACCGACCTGCGCGAGCACATCGACGGCACGCGCCGCGCTGTGGAGACGCGACTGGATCGGCTGCAAGACGACATGACCGAGCGCCTGCGCCAGATGGAAGAGGAAACGCGCCAACGGGACGACGATCTGCGCAACGAATTGCTGACCCTCAGCGCCTGGCTGGAAGACAAAAAGACGTCGCGCCACGATCTGGGCCAGATGCTGGAGGAGATCGGCCAACGCTTGCAAGCCAAGGTACAGGCCGGCGCGGCCGACGATAGCGACGAAGAGTGACGGCGGCCCCTCTAATGGACGAATCGGTCGGCTCCGGCCAACCCGTTTCACCACCGCTGCCGGCCGGCGGAGACGAACCCTCGCTCTCCTCGATTCGCCGCATCCTGTTCGCGGCCGAGGCCGAGCGCATCGAACTGCTGGAAGGCGAGAAGGAACGGCTGGAGGCGGACATTGCTCTCTTGCAGGCGCGCCTGGCCGCCATGCAAACCGATCTGCTGGCCGCCGAGACGCGCCTGCGCCAGGAAACGGAAGCCCTGGCCGCCGAAATCGATGACGTGATCGCCCGTCGCGCCCAGATCGCGCCGGAAGAGATGGCCGAGGCCCTGGGGTCGGTGCTGGCCGGGGCCATCCGCGTCCAGGAGCGGCGGTCCCACGACGAACTGGTCGAAGCGGTCAGCCCCGTGTTGAGCGAGGCCATCGAGATTCAGATTCGCGATTCGCGCCAGACCTTTGTCGAGGCCCTCTTCCCCATCATCGGCGAAATGGCCCAGCGCTACATCGGCGAATTCTTTCGCGAGTTGCAGCGCAATATCGACGCCCGGCTCAAATCGACCACCTCGCCAACCACGATTGCGCGACGCACCGGAGCGCGACTGAGCGGCGTGCCCGTCAGCGATCTGGAGATGCGCGACGCGCTGCCCTTCAGCGTGCGCGAGATCTTCCTCATCCAGAGCGGCTCGGGGCTGTTACTGGCCCACGCCGGCAGCGACGCCGCCGTGGATTCGGACCTGATCAGCGGTATGCTGACCGCCGTGCGCGACTTTGTCCACGATTCCTTTACGCGCCAGGAAAGCCACGGCCCGCTGGATGAGATTCAATACGGCGAGCAGCGCATCGTCGTGCAGGACGGGCGGCTGTGCTACCTGGCGGTGGTCATTCGCGGCATCGAGCCGCCCGGCTTTCGCGCCGAATTGCGCCGCTATCTGACGCGCCTGCACAGCGACGAGCACCGGGTCTTGCAGGCGTTCGATGGCGACATAGCCGGGCTGGGGGGCGTGCCGGCTTCGGTCGATGGCCTGGCGGCCGAGTTGGGCCGCATGATTCCGCCCAGCGCCGGGCCGCAACCGCTGCCACGCAACCAAAAGCTGTTTTTGGCCCTGGCCGGGCTGGGGGGGCTGTTGCTGCTGGCCGCGGCCTGTTTCTATCTCCAATTCACGGTGGCCCTGCTGCCACTGGCCTTCGGCGACGACACGCCCACGCCGACGTGGACCGCGACAGCCACCGCCACGACCACCCAAACCCCCACCGCGACGGCCACAGCGACCCCCACCGCGACGGCCACGGCCAGCCCCACTACCACAGCCACGCCGACAATGACGCCCACCGCCCGGCCGACGCTGACACCATCGGCTACATTCATTCCCTTTTCCATTGTCACCAACCGGCCGGTCTGGGCCTACGTTGAGCCGGATCTGGCCGCGGCGGCGATTGGGCCAATCCCTGAAAACACCCAATTGTCGCTTTTGACTTACGCCGCGCCGTGGCTTCTGGTAGAATGGCAGATGGTCGGCGGCCCACAACAAGGCTGGCTATCCTTGCCATGGGTCGATTTCGGCGGTACACCGCCGGCTGATTTTCCGATCACAATCACGCCCGAATCCTGAGTTGCGGCCTCGGTGCGACGAAACGAGAGACAATCAAACGAACAATGAGCAAAACCATCTCGTCGGCGAAAAATACGACGTCCGAAACAACCTCGCTTAGGGAACGACAGCAGCAACGGCGGGTAAGTCTGGTGGCGATGGCCGCCCACGATCTGCGCACGCCGCTGGCGATCATCCAGGGCTATGCCCAACTACTGGCGACCGAGCCGGCCGTGGCCGCCAATCAGGACGTGGCCGAATACCTCGCCAACATCGTTGTCCACGCCGACGCGTTGGGCATCATGCTGGAGAATCTCTTCACCCTCGACCAACTGGCCCGGCACGAATTGCACCTTTCCCTGACGCGGGCCGATCTGACCGAACTCGTGGCCCAGGCCATCGCCCAAACCGAAGGGCTGGCGCGCGTGAAGGGCATCACTCTGGAGCTCCAGCGGGGCGACGGGATCGGTCCGTGGGTCAACGCCGACGCCGCCCAGATTGGGCGGGTGCTCTACAACCTAATCGGCCACACCATCAAATATGCCCGGCCCGACAGCCGGCTGGCCGTGGTGGTCGACCGCGACGGCGCGTATGGCCGGATGCAGCTTTGTGATCCGCAGCGCGTCCTCCCGGCCGAGATATTGGCCCAATTATTCGATCCGATCGATACCAATCAGAACGGCATCGCCTCGCTGCGCGGGATGGATATGGGGCTGGTGTTGGCCCGCCAGGTGGCCGAGGCCCATGACGGCACGGCCGAAGCCGATTGTGAGTTGGGCCAGGGCGTCACCCTCTGCCTGCGCCTGCCGCTATCCGAGAGTTGAACGCGCCGATGAGCGATTCTATCCCCCCCACCGATCCCATCGCCTTCGATGAGGACACCTGGCGGCAGTTGCCCGACTTTCTGGGCAACCTGCCGGAGCCGGTCTGCCTCCACGTCTGGGGCGACGCGGCGAGCAGCGCCGCCGAGGCCGAAGCGGCGCGGTTGGCCGCGCTGCTGGCCGAACATTTTCCACAACAACTATCCTATCGCCTGCTGCCGCGCCGCGACAACTACCCCTATTACCCGGTCATCGGCGTCATGGCCGGCACGGCGGCCGAAGCGACCGATTACGGCCTGCGCCTCATCGGCCTGCCCATCGGCTTGCAGATGACCTCACTCATCGCCGCCATTCAGGCCGTCGCCTTTCGCGGCCAGACGCTGGAGCCGCTGACCCGCCTGAAGCTGCGCCGGCTACTGAGCGCCGCCGGGGAAGATGTCGCCATCGAGGTGCTGACGTCGGCCATCGACGAGGCCGGGGCCGTCGTCGCCAAGGCGGCCTTTGGCATGGCGGCGGCCGAGGGGCGGATCAAGACCTATCTCATCGTCACCGACTTCTTCCCGGAGGCGGCGCAGCGTTACTCGGCGGCCTATCTGCCCCACGTGGTCATCAACCGGCGGGTGCATTTCAACGGCTTGCTGGAGGAAGAGGCGTTGCTGCACCAGATCAGTCTGGCCCTGGGCAGCCAACGGGACACGCCCGCCTAACGCTTTGGCCCCTGGCCGTTCTCGTCGGGGCGGGTTACGGCGGCCGAGACGCGCCGCTGCCAGCGCCGCAAGCGCGATCGCCCGCGGGCCATGATGTAGCGCACCCGCCGCCACTCGTGGTCGATGAGCGGCACTTCGGGCGGCGTCACGTCCCATTTGACGACCGATGCCCCCCACGTCAGCCCACCGCCAAAGCCCACGAAGACCACGTTGTCGTCGGGTTTCAGGCGGCCATCGCGCACGGCATCGCACAACGCCAACGGAATCGACGCCGCCGACGTGTTGCCGTTGTGCTCCACGTTCAGGTAGAACTTTTCCATCGGCAGCTTCAGCTTTTTGGCCGCCGTCTCGATGATGCGGGTATTGGCCTGATGGGGGATGATCAGAGCGATGTCATCGACGGTCAATTCGGCCTTCTTCAGCACGTCCTGAATCGAGGTGGCGATGACGTTGGTGGCAAAGCGATAGACCTGGCGGCCGTCCATATCGACGGTGTTCTTGTGGTGGCCGTTGGTCGAATACTCCGCGCCACTGATGGGCACGCGGTTGTGATAGAGGGCGGGCAGACTGAGCAGGTCGGCCCCCGAGCCGTCGGAGCGCAGTGTCGTCGCCATGACGCCGCCGGGCACGCTGGAACCTTTGAGCACCACCGCGCCCGCGCCGTCGCCGAAGAGCACGCAGGTGCTGCGATCCTGCCAATCGAGGACGCGCGACATCGTCTCCGAACCGATGACAACAGCATTGCGTACCGCGCCGGTGGCGATGGATTGGGACGCCATTTGCAGCGCGTAGACAAAGCCGGAGCAGGCCGCGCTCAGATCGAACGCCCCGGCATGGCTGGCCCCCAGATAATCCTGCACCTTGCAGGCCGTCGAGGGAAACATGTACTCCGGCGTGGAGGTGGCGACGATGACCAGTTCGACCTGGGACGGGTGAAGATCGGCCACGTCGAGGGCGCGGGCCGCGGCTTCGAAGGCCAGCGTGGCCGTCGTCTCGTGGGGGGCGGCGATGTGGCGGGCGCGGATGCCCGTGNNCGACAGTTCGTCGTTGGTTACTCGACGATCGGGCAGGTAGCAGCCCCAACCGACGATGTGGGCATAGCGCATCATGTATTGGCCGTTGAACAGCTTCTCCGGTAAGTTACAACACTAGCCCCGGCTAACAGTTGCGCCGCCGCTTATTGACCTGGTGTTGCCCGGCCGATCCCGGCCCGGATACAATCGACCCGACACCATGATGGACGAATCAACCAGCCCTATCCGACGCCGCCTGCTGGGCGGCTGCGCGTTGCTGTTACTATGCGGTGGGGTGGCGCTGCTGACCCTGACGACGTTGCGAGTCGCCTCGCCAACCCCTCAGTCCGACGCCGGCCCGATCACCGCCGCCGCCGTTCTCGCCGGGCCAACGGCCGACCGCGCCGCCGATGGCAAGTTGCCGCCGCCGATTGAGACGGCGAATCCGGCGGCGATTCCCACAACCATCGCCCAGCAACCCATCCCCGACCGCGCGGCGGCCGATTTGGAGCGGCTGTATGCAACCAACCTGCCGCCCCACGATTATTTCACCGCGGCCGAGGAGCTGGGGCGCGTTGAGTTGGGCGAGCGCACCACGACGGCGCTCGCCGCGGCCGTCGGCGATCGGGCCACGTTCCACACCGCCGATGGGCCGCGCCAGGCGGAACTAATCTATCTGGACGATTTGGCCGCCTACTGGGTCGAGACCGGCCTGACCCTCGACCGCGCGGCCATCGCCGCTGCGGCCGAACGGCTGCGCGCCCACTACTACCCTATCCTGACCCGCGCCTTCGGCCAGGAGTGGCGGCCCGGCGTCGATGGCGACCCGCGCTTCACCGTGTTCCACGTCCTGGGCGCGAGCGATACCGTCGAACTGGGCTACTTTATCGACGAGAACGAGTATCCGCGCGCCCTCTTTGCCGATTCAAATGAGCGCGAAATGATCTACCTGAATATGGCGCGGCTGGAGCCGGGCACAGCGCTCTACGACGGCACGCTCGTTCACGAGGTGCAGCATCTCATCCAGTGGAATCTGGACGGCAACGAAGATCGCTGGCTCAACGAGGGGCTATCGCAGGTGGCCGAGACGCTGCTGGGGCTGGATACCGTCGATCCCCACCCCTTTCTGGAGCAGACTCAGGTGCGACTCGACCGTTGGGGCGACGAATCAGAGGCACTGATTCACTATGCGAATAGCTACCTGTTCGTGCTCTACCTGTGGGAGCAGTTGGGCGACGCGGCGCTGAGCGAACTGGCGCGCCACCCGGCCAATGGGCTGGCCGCGGTCCGCGCCGTGCTGGCCGGCCACCGGCCCAGCCTGCCGCTGGAGGAGTTTGCCGCCGATTGGGCCACGGCGCTCTATCTGGACGGCCGTTCGCCCGACCCGCGCTACACCATCCAGCGCCACGAACTCGCCCCGCTCTTCTTGGCCGACCGGGCGCGGCAACTACCCTACGAAGCCGTGGCCGCGCTCGATCCCTTCGCCTTTGACGTGATCGACCTCGATTTCAGCGGCCCGGCCACGATCACCTTTGCCGGGGATACGGTCGCGCCGCTGCTCGACCCGCCGCCCGATGGCGGGCCGGTATGGTTCGCGCCGCCGGGCGACAGCAGCCGCGCCCAACTGACGGCGGCCGTCGATCTGGCAAGCGACGCGGCGGCATCGTTCTCATTTCTGGTGTGGCACGATCTGGAGCCGGGCTATGATTTTGCCTATCTCTCCATCTCCACTGATGGCGGGCAGACGTGGCGGCTGCTGGCGCCGGAGCAGGCGCAAGTGGGCGCCTATGGCCCGGCGTGGGGCGGCCGTAGCGCCGAGATAGCCGGTCACGCCAACGGCTGGCTGCGCCAGACCATCGACCTGTCGCCCTATCGCGGCCAACAAATTCAATTGCGTTTCGACGTGGTGACGGATTTCGAGCAGTTCGGCCGCGGGTTCGCCATCAGCGAGCCGGTGGTCACGGGGGCAAGCGCGCCGCCGGTGTGGGAAGCCGACGGCTTTGTGGAGACCGGGGCCAACCTGCCGCAACGGTGGGCGGTGCGCCTCATCCGCGAGGGGCAGACGCCGGAAGTCGTGGAGATGGCCCTCGACGGCCTGAATCGGGGGCAGATGGCCGTTGAGCTTGGCCCGGTGGGGGGCGCGCTGATCGTCATGCCCCTGACGCCCTATGGCGAGGGGGCGGCCGATTACCGGCTGGCCGTCAGCCGCTAACGACCGGAGTTGACGGCGGATCAGGATTGCTTGGCCGAGCGGTATTGGGCTTCCAGTTCCATCCGCCGCTCTTCCATTGCCAGCCGCGCCTCGGTTTTGGTCAGTTCCCAGCGCTCCTCGGCGGTCTGGATCAACTCTTCACCGGAAGCGGGGGTGAGCAACAGTGCGGCCACGGCCCCCACCAGCGCCCCGCAAATCGCCCCGGTCATAAAACTCATGAGTTTGTGCATTCGACTTTCTCCCTGGCTAGGCGCGCCACATTGAGCGGCTTTTTGGTATCATCCTCGTGGATTATACGCGGTTGTTTGCTGGGTGGGTAATGGAGGGTTCGTTATGTCGGAGTACATCGAGATCGACGCCGAACTGAGCGACGACGGCGCGATCTGGCTGCATACCAATCTGAAGCTGACGGCCGCGGGCGACGAGGAAACCTACGACTCGCCGGCGGCGATGGAAACCGGCTCGCCGGTGGCCCAGGCGCTGGCCGTCGTGGCGGGCATCGACAGCCTGATCATGCGTGACGGCGAAATCGCCCTCACGATTGCGAGCGATGCCGACTGGCACGCCGTCATCGCCGACGCCACGGCCGCGCTAAAGGAGTTCTTCCTCTAGCGCGGCCGGTTGGGTCTGTCTCAGGCCGCCTTTTCGGGCTTATCCTTGAGCGCCAGGTGCAAATCGTCCAATTGGCGCGACAGCACGTAGGACGGCGCGTCGGCCATCAGGTCGGTGGCCTGGGCCGTCTTGGGGAAGGCCATCACCTCGCGGATATTCGGCTCGCCGGCCATCAGGGCCACCAGCCGGTCGATGCCGGGGGCGATGCCGCCGTGGGGCGGCGCGCCAAACTCAAACGCCTCCAACAGGTGGCCGAACTGTTCGCGGGCCTGCTCCATCGAGAAGCCGATGAGCGACATGATCTTGGCCTGCAAGCCCTGGTCGTGGATTCGGATACTGCCGCCGGCGACCTCGAAGCCATTGCACACCAGGTCGTATTGCTGGCTGAGCACCGCGCCGGGGTCGGTGTCGAGCAGCGGGATATGCTCCGGCTTGGGCGCGGTGAACATGTGATGGCTGGGGGCGTAGTGCCCCTCTTCCATTTCTTCCTCGAAGAGCGGGAAATCAATGACCCAGGCGAAGGCCAGCACCTTGCGGTCGGCCAGTCCCAACCGGCGGGCCAACTCCGTGCGCAACGTGTGCAGGACGTTGTGGACGACGCTCTTTTTGTCGCTGGAGATCAGGATCAGGTCGCCGGGCTTGGCCTCCAGCCGCTCGGTGATGGCGATGAGCTGATCGACGGTGAAGAACTTGGCGATGGGGCCGCGCATCTCGCCCGTGTCGGGCTGAATAGCCAGCCAGGCCAGCGCCTTGGCCCCCTGCCCGCGGGCCAACTCTTCCAGTTCGTCCAACTCGCGGCGGCTGTAGGTGGCGCAGCCGGGGGCGCAGATGGCCTTCACCGGCTTGCCGGCGGCCACGTTCTCGGTGAAGACGCGGAAGGCGCTGCTGGCGACGATGTCGCTGATGTCCTTCAGTTCCAGACCGAAGCGCAGGTCGGGCCGGTCGGTGCCGAAGCGCCCGGTGGCCTCGGCATAGCTGAGGCGGGCGAAATGCGTGTCGGCCGGCGGCACGAGGCTGACGGCCGCGACCATGCCGAGGATCAACTCCTCGATCAGGTTCAACACGTCGTCGCGCTCGACGAAGCTCATCTCCATGTCCAGTTGGGTGAACTCCGGCTGGCGGTCGGCGCGCAAATCTTCGTCGCGGAAACAGCGGGCTATTTGGAAGTAGCGCTCGTAGCCGGCCACCATGAGCAACTGCTTGAGTTGTTGCGGGCTTTGCGGCAGGGCGTAGAACTTGCCGGGATGAACGCGGCTGGGAACCAGATAGTCGCGCGCGCCTTCGGGCGTCGATTTGAACAAGATGGGCGTCTCCACCTCGATGAAGTCGCGGGCGCTCAGGAAGTCGCGGATGAACTTGACCGCATTGTGGCGCAGGATCAGATTGCGCTGCATCCGCTCGCGGCGCAGGTCAAGGTAGCGGTAGCGCAGGCGCGTCGTCTCGTCCACGACATCGTCGCGGTCTATGGGAAAGGGGATGGTCTTGGCGCTGTTGAGGATAACCACCTGATCCACCAGCACCTCGATCTCGCCCGTGGGCAGGTTGGCGTTCGCCTGGCCCGCCGGCCGCGCGGCCACGACGCCGGTCAGTTGGACGACGAACTCACCGCGCACGCCTTCGGCCGCGGCGAACCCGGCCGGCGTGCGCCCGGCATCGACCACGGCCTGCGTCTTGCCCGCCCGGTCGCGTAAATCGATGAAGATGACGCCGCCCATGTCGCGCCGCCGGTTGACCCAGCCGGCCAGGGTGACGGTTTGACCTATATGTTCGCGGCG